>FUIF01013212.1_pt1 | contig 17316 bp, 34 predicted proteins | sample 1003461 | NCBI WGS metagenome assembly FUIF01 (sample SAMEA80401918, study PRJEB19352) | marine metagenome | reverse complement strand
GTCGCACAAAGCGCGCCCTGGGGGACGCGCCGGGCGGGGAAACAAACGTTAGCCATGAGGATCGTCCTCAGCGTTTTTCTTGAGGGCGTTCAGGCCCGAGGCAAGCCGGCTAGAAAGGATGCCAATGAAGAACCCAAGGAAAAACCACACCAATCCGCTCATATCGCCGCCCCCTTGACGTTGAGACGGTCGGATTTGTGAAGCGGGGAACTGTGCAGCTTGTAATGGGAGGGAGAGTTTTGAGGGTCTTTGATGCTTAGTTGGACTTGCAGCTCACAGCCGCCAAGGAAGATGCCCAAGACTATGACCAGCATTACCCACAGTATGAACTGGAGGATGAAGTAGAGGCCCTTCATTCCGCCACCCGCAGAACGAAAACAAATGCGGTGACACAACCGAAAAAGATGGCATGACCCCAATCATAGTTATACGCAGCCGACCCGGCGCAGCTGGCAAAGAACACGGCGCAAATGAAGTAAAAGGCGTTCATTCCGCTGCCTCTGAAGTTGGGCGCAGAACATCCGAAGGCCACTCGACGCCAGCAGGCCACTGTTCCCAAAACTTGGTGCGGGCCTCTTCGAAGAGTTCGGTGCCTAAATCGCGACCTGCCCGAAGTCTGTCTATTTTCTGGTTATGGCGGAGAAACTGTTGAGAGACTGTCTGAGGAGATCGCCCGACCGCAGCCGCATAAGCGTCAACCAAGGCGATCATTTGTTGGCGCATGTTCATCATGTGCACACTATTCACATAATTGTGTGCCTTCGTCAACCATAAATTTTCACCTAATTGTGTGATACCATGAAACCTGCGAAAAAGCCTATTCTGGCGATTATGCCGCCCAGTGCCGACGCCAGACGAAACAGTGAACTTATTGAGCGAATCAACGCCGCTCTAAGCGCCTCAGGGAAGGCGGCAAGACGCGCGTGCCTGGATGCTAAGCTAAGCCCAAATTTTATCGGCCAGATCCGCAGCGGGGCTACCTACTCTCCCAGCGCCTCAAACCTAAGAAAGCTTGCAGCTTCCATGCGTGTGAATGAAGCATGGCTCATCTCTGGAACCGGAGAGATGCGATCTGGCGTTGCGGCGGCTGAGCCATCAAGTCAAATGCACGCAGCTGTGTTCTTGGATATCGTCAAGAAGGCAAATGCGGAGTTCGTTGAAAGAAGGCTAGAATTAGACGAAGAGCAGATGGGAGAGGTGTACCGAGCCTTGATAAGAACATACGACCAAGGAGATGAAATCGAAAAGTCAACCGTAAAGGCTGCGATAAACGCTCTAGAACTGAAATGGAATGCTGATTGACGCGGTTCACCTTGACTTTACGGAAACTTGATCGCTAGTCTGTAGTCTTTGGAGTAAGGTCATGGATGATTTTGATGCTTTCGTCCGCATGGCCTTCCGAGATGCGGCCCCGGGGGACACTGGCGGGCGTGAGGAAATTGAGCCTGAGTTTGAAGCCGAATTTCAGGCGATCATGCGGAAAGAATTTGGTACTGATGACGTCCACAAGCTTGATTGCAAGCAGCTGGGGCAGTTGGGTCAAATGTGGTTGCGCCATGCGGAAATGGAGTCGCGCTGCCGCACCAAAGTTGTGAATATGAAGGAATGGCGGTCCCAGCACCAAAGATAACCCCGCTGTCCGATTGGGTTAAGAAAGCAGAACAGCTAGAGTTTGCAGTGGATTGGTTCCACTCTTCTAGCTGTCGTGTAGAGCATTTCCTCGATTCCAAAGCCAGTGACAGAGCAATGATCTTCCGGAAAGATCATGCCGGAACGCCAAGAGTTTTCTACGTTTGCAAGGGCCATCTGAGCCACAGGCTTTTCGGCGAAAAATTTAGAATTGAAGCGATTGGTTCAACAGGCATTCCTGAACCAAGCTTTAGGGAACCGGCGCGGCAAAGGTATCAAGAGGCCCTTTGGCTCAGGCGTCCGGTCTTTGATCGCGTTTCCGGGCAGTGCAATGGGTATTTCGTCGAGTATCAACGGGCGCTGATTCCGTTGAAGGGTGGCTTTTTGGCGTCGGTGATGCACGTCGAAAGAATTCTTCGTGGCCTGCCATCGTCATCTGAACGGTATGAGACCGGCGGGCTGCAACTAGTGCAAAGTCCCCAGAATGTGGGGGCGGATCTTGCCAAGTAAACACGGGCATAGAAATTTCTGAGAACCCCCACCGCCTCGCGTGCCCAGCATCAACCGCCCGAACATCAATAAGGCCGTAAATCCAACCCGGCCACCAAACCATCAACGCCAGTGAATGGGCCAAACGGCACGCCCAATCCGCAATCTGTTGGTGTCTGAAATCCTCGCGCGTCCATGCAGCTCCAGAATAGGCAGCGCTACCGGAAATGCGCTCCATCAATTCTGACGGGACCTCAATTCTGCCCCGATTTAACCTTGGCCATAGGGTTTTCAGGTAGTCGGCGAGACTGTTTTCAGCGAGCATATCCAGCCTCATTGCCTGGATATGAGCTGTTCCGCCATCGGCGTCTTGGCCATGCAACCAAAACCCACGACCGTTAAGCAAGTCGATATTGTTTGGGTCAAATTGCTCTGGAGCCACGACTCTATTTTGAGCGCAAGCCTCCCTTAAGAAGCCGTCAAAGTCATAGCGCACATCTATGTGCATTCCCTTTCGCTTCAGCTCATCGAAGGCCCGTGTGGCGAACCTAGCAGCTGTAGCGGTGACTACCGCGCGGTCTGACATGTATCGGTCATAACTCACTCAATAACCATCGCCAATTAAAAATATGCACTTTTTTATGTGAATAACCATTGACGCACACATTAATGTGTGCAATAGTCCTCCTCATACAGACAAGAGGACGGACGAATGACATTCACTCAAATCAAGAAGTCACATCGGGGACGAAAATCAGCGCTCGGCGTGCGCGCCGCGTCACACGCAGGCGGAAAAGTCAGCATTGTCTACTTTGGGGAGGATGTGACCGAAATCCTTGGCATCTCGAAGGCGACCAAAGTCAATCTATTCTTCGGCTCTGACGAGGACGCAGGGAAGGCGCGTGTCGAGCCTGTAATCGCTGGTAGCGCAACGGACGCCTACACTCTCCATCGACACAACATCAAAAGCAAGGCGTTTAAGATCACATGCCGCAAGTTGAACCAACGCGGCGAAGCCGGGGTAATCCGCAGCACCCCTCTTGAATACACCGTGGACGAGAAGGGCGTGACGTTCACCCTGCCTCCTCAGTGGCTTCCTGTTCAAGACGCTGCGGAATAACCGCCTAACCCACAAAGACAAGAGGACGGGACATGGCAGAGCAGTTTCCAGCGATCGCTTATCTTGAAGACAACCATTTCGAGATCGAAGTTTTGGTTGACGCGTGGGAAGACGCTGACGGCCTGCGCCTCGATCTCAGGGGCCACTCTCCATACAAGGGTGCGGCGGACAACTGGACGGCAAAGCGCTTCCTGAACGATGCCTTCAAGGCCGTTGTCCAGGCTGCCGTCAACGCTGACGAAGATATCAAACAAGAGGCCTATGAGCGTCTTGAGCAGCAAAGGCGGGCCGCGTGATGGCAAAGATACAAGAGCTTCCAAAAGAAATTGAAAACCACCTACCTGAAATCAGAGAGGAATGGATTGGCTATGGACTTTGCACAAAACCGGCTGATCGCCTACGCGCAGAACACGCAGCCAATTTGGCCTATGACGCTGCTGGATTGCCGCACCCGGATCTAAAAATATGGCTTCGGTCGCCATTCGAGGGGGCGATTGCCGCCTCAATGATTGCCAACACAGGCCTTCAGGTCAGGGCTCAGGTCAGGGATCAGGTCTGGGATCAGGTCTGGGATCAGGTCTGGGATCAGGTCTGGGATCAGGTCGGGGATCAGGTCTGGGCTCAGGTCGGGGATCAGGTCAGGGCTCAGGTCTACAGGTGTGGGTATGGCCAGCAAGATGCTGGTTGGCTTGCATTTTACAAAACATTTGAGCCCCTGGTTTCTGAAACCGTTATTTTAAAGGGCCTTTTTGAGCTTACTCAATCAGCGGGTTGGTGGTGGCCGTTTAGCGGATTGATCATCCTAACTGAGCGCCCTTGCGTTCTGAAGAGAGATAACGAAAACCGTCTGCACAGCGAAGACGGCCCTGCTATTTCCTACCCTGACGGATGGGGTGTTCATTGCTGGCATGGCACTCGCGTGCCCGCCGATTGGATTGAGTGCCCGGACAAGCTTGACCCAGCCGAAGTTCTTAAGGTCGATAATGTCGAGCAAAGAGCGGCGGGCGCTGAAATTGTCGGCTGGGAGCGCATCGAAAACCAACTTGGAGCACGCGTCGTTGACGATAGTGGCGATGCGGATATGGGCTTGCTGGTTGAGATTTCATTGCCTGGGCTTCCAGAGCCGGGACGGTTTCTGAAGGCGCATTGCCCGAGAAATGGTTGGATCTACGAAGGCGTCCCGTACACTTCCGATATTGATGGCTTACCAATTGATACCGCGCTGGCGGCACAGGCATGGCGCATCGGCGATCCACAATCAGAATACATCCACCCCACTCACAGAACATAACGGAGAAGAGTTATGGAAATCAAGATTGGCCAAGTTGTCCAGCAGGGCGAAGTTCGCATCACACGATTGGCAAAGGCTCCAAGCACAAACTGCCTGCCCAAACGGAAATGCAGTGATAGCGGGTTCATTCTTGCCCATTCGGAAAACGGGCACCATCACGTGTTGTCGGGAGGGGATGTTCGGGAGCGCCCCACAAGCAACGAGGGCCTGGAAATGCTCTATGCTATCCTCGATGAGCCGCAAACGGTCACTCAGGACGCGGCAAGCCCGCACGGCTCTTACACACTTCCGGCGGGCTTCTATGACATTCGCATTAGCCGTGAACACAACCCGTTCACTGAACAAGCTCGCCAAGTTGCCGACTAGTTGGGCCGGGTGATGACTTCCCCTCTCAAAAAGCTCCGCTCTGTAGTTGGCGCGATTAAACACGACACCGCCCGCTGGGATGACCGCATATCCAGCATGGAGGCTTGTCAGCTCAGTTCACTAGATGCACGCGAGGGATTGATCCCCATTGCCCCCTCGCGTGTTGGGGGGCCGGAGGTGACTGCTCCTGAACACCTCCAAGCCACTCCGGCTCCCCGCTCCTTTCATGTGGTGAAGGGAGGGAAGAGATGAAACCAACCATTGAAGTCGACCTAACCGAATACGTTTGGGTACAGCTGACCGACCATGGCCGCGCCGTGCACAAGGAAACCTACAAGAAAGTGTGGAGTATTTTTTCCGACACCCCAAACCCTCTCCTTGAATACACCCCACCGAAAGAAGACGAGGACGGGTGGTCAAGATGGCAGCTGTGGGTCCTCATGCAGGAGTTCGGAAAGGTCATATGTCATGGCGGAGACGAGCCCTTCCGATTGACAATTCGCATAGAGACGAAGGCCAACCCCAATGAATGAGCATGTGAAGGCGGAAGAGGTTGACCGTTATGCATGGTGGCGGCGGGCCTTGGATGGGGATCCTGGGCCGGTGCACGACGGCGATCCTCAACCGGGCTTCTATCGGAAGCGTGCGTTCAAGAAAGGCCCTTGGCAGTCCGTCGCCATTTGGGAGCTAGAGGGCAAGGTTGTCGCGAAACTAGATCACCGCATGGTTGATGCAGATGAACTTTGGACTTGGGTTTATCGAAATCCAGTTTCCCACGAAGACTATGAAAAAGCGATGGAAAACGGTTTTTGGGATGACGACCCGGACCGCACGGAAGAAGGTAAAGGAGCGTATTGATGAACAATTTGACCCCTGTCAACATGGACGCGCCAGCGCCCCGATCAATTACCAATTCAATGGCATCACGCTACGGCATGGAACCCGGACCGTTTGAAGCCACTCTTCGCGCTACTGTCGTTCCTTCTAAGTGCACCAAAGAGCAGTTCGCCGCCTTTCTCTTAGTCGCGAAAGAGCACAATCTGAACCCAGTCACCAAGGAGATCTATGCGTTCCCGGCACGTGCTGGCGGAATCCAGCCGATTGTCTCCATTGACGGTTGGATGAACATCATCAACAGCCATAAGCAGTTTGATGGCATGGAGTTCAAAGACGTATTTGACAGCAACGGCGCACTTCAGGCGATCACTTGCCGGATGTACCGTAAGGACCGCGCTCACGCCATCGAAGTTACCGAGTACATGAGTGAGTGCCGCAAGGAAACCGACACGTGGAAAAAGTGGCCTGCCCGCATGCTCCGCCACAAGGCAGCCATTCAATGCGCACGATACTGCTTTGGCTTCTCAGGGATTGTTGACGAAGACGAATATGAGCGCGCTCAGACGGTCACTCACTCGGAAACACCGACACCCCCAGCGCCACCTGCTCCCGTTGTTGAGGTTGTTCCCGAGCCAGAAAGCCAACAGGTCACCGAAGTAACCGAGCCAGTTGAGCCTGATGAACTCGCCCCGCCCCACTACGATGAAATGATTTCGGATTTGGAGGCGCGTCTTTCGGCGGGTGACGACACAACGCAAGCGGAGATCTGGGAGTCCGAGATCGAACCCATGATCGAAAACATGCGCATCTTCCCTCCTGATGTTGAGCGCCTGAAAGCAAAGGTGCGCGCCGCATGACCAAGGCCGTATTCATCAAGCGTGGTGGCGCGCTCTATCCTGTTCAGGTTGACGGGGAAGGCATTCTGACATCCATGCCTGATGGCCGGGAGTGCATGGTCAATGTGCACACACCGAGGAATCCGCGTCACCATCGCCTACTTTTCGCTCTTCTCAACACCGTCTGCGAAAGCGGTGCATGGGAAAGCGGCACTGAAAGCTTGCTGGAATACATCAAGTACGGTGTTGGCCACGTCAGAACCTCTAAGGACCCAAATGGCAAGCTGCACGTTGTTCCCAAATCCATCGCGTATGAGAGCATGGCTCAGGACAAGTTTAACCGCTTTTTTGACCGCGCCGTGTGGTTGATTTGCGAGCATCTGCTAGATGGCCACGACTGGCAATCGCTTCGCGCTGAAATCTACGAATCCGTCGATGGCAAGGCGCAGAGGGCAGCATGAGAAAGGAATTCTCCCAGCGCACCAAACTCCAGGCATGGGAACGCGCTATCGGACGCTGTGAAGTGTGCGGCCATAAGATCAAGGCCGGAGAGCGCCGCGTATTCGATCATGTGCTTCCGGATGCTCTTTCAGGCCTAAACGATCTTGAAAACTGCCAAGTTCTATGCGGCCCCTGCGACAAAGACAAAACCGCTTCTGACGTTGGCCAGATCCGCAAAGCAGACCGCCAGAAAGCCTCTTACATCGGCGCCAAGACGCGGAAAGGCACCCCCATGCCCGGAACCAAGGCGAGCCGACACAAGAAGCTGGTGACCGGCGAAGTCATGGACAGACAGACGGGGGAGATTGTTTGGCCCCGGCAGGAGGTGAGATGAACCACGAAACTCGGCAGTTCCACAAATGCAAAAGGTCGGAAAAGGCCTGTCAAATGATCGGCTGGACTATCGGAGATTGCATCAATTACGCCCTGGCCCTCGAGGAGAACGAGGGCCGTATGGGCGAACAAGCCGCCCTTTCAGTCACTCTCGCACAGTTCGATCTTGACGGGTACGACGATCACGCAGCGGCAATAGCCTCTCTGCCCGAGGGGCCTTGGTGGAACACTCCGGGATGATCAGTCTTGCAGGACGACGCCGTTTGACGTGCGGCGGTCATAAGGGCGGCCCCTTTTTCGCTTTCGGGGCCAGTAACGAAATTGGCGGACGCGCCACGCCCTGCAATCCCATGCATTTGACGGAAGGGGAATAGGATGGAAGATCTGAGACCGGCGAAGATCGCAGCATTCGGCTTGATGCTCTTTTTGATCGCAGTTGGTTTTGGCTCATGCATCGGGATTGCCGATCACGGCCTTTGTCTACAGCACTGCGATCATGGTGGCACTAGATTGAGGTGAGTTCCAACCCATGCCCCATCCCGAGCCCAATGAACCTGTACCGCCTGGAAGGCGTGTCATCACGCAAGAGCAAGCGGCTGCATATGTTGGGTGCGAGTCTAAAGGATCTTTCCATGCCTACATGAAGCATCTGGGGATAACTCCACTAGACAAGCGGCGCGGGAAGTATGATCGTGTGGCCATCGATGCGGCCATGGACCGGGAGTCCGGCCTAAGCCATAGCGGCGATGAACTCAACGACGACGAATGGCTTCATGATGGTTAAGGTTAAATTGAGCCACATAGCCCGCGTGAAGGCAAAGCTCGCCAATGGGGAGCGTGTAGAGTACCATTATGCTGGCAGAGGCGGGCCAAGGTTCTGGAAAACTGGCGGGCCAAGGATCGGATCTCCAGAGTACGTCAAGGCCTATCAGGACGCGCTGGACAGCGCTACAGCGCCGGAACAAAATCGTTTCCGCTCTGTTATCAAGTCTTATCGCGAGAGCCCAGAGTTCAAGTCTAAGGCACCTCGAACGCGCCGTGACTACGACATGTGGCTTGCCCGCATTGACGACAAGTTCGGCGAAGCTCTCACCGCCAAGTTTGAGGAAGCCCGTATCCGCCGTATAGCTCTTAGTTGGCGCAACCAATGGACCGGCAAGCAAGCGCAATATGCCTGGACGGTCCTACGTCTATTGGTGAGTTGGGCATGCGATAACGGCCATCTAGATAGTCACCACATACGAGGCGGCGGCAACCCCTACAGACAAAAGTCACGGGCTGAGGTGATTTGGGCCGATTCCGACATCGACGCCTTCATGTCCCAAGCTCCTGGATATGTTCAGCGCATTCTAACGACCGCAATAGAAACAGGACTTCGCCCCGGCGATCTCATTCATCTGTCCCGATTCCACTTCAAGGGCAATATCATCGAAATCACCACTCGGAAGCGCGATCGGAAGGCGTTCATTCCGGTGACGCCTGAAATGCGTTCTGTGCTTGAAAATACTGACCCAAAGCAGAGCTACATACTCACCAACTCCCACGGAGACCAATTCTCCGAAATCGCTCTCTCACGCGCTGTGAGGCGCTATGCAGACAAGGCAGGGATTGACCCCAATCTGCGCCTCTATGATTGCCGTGGCACGGCAGTCACCCGATGGGTTTTAGCAAAGTGGCCGCTAGACGACGTAGCAAGGGCTACGGGCTGGAAGGTGGCGACAGCATCAAGCATGATAGACGTGTATGCACGCGTAAACGCAGATCCGGTACGGGCTAAAGAGGTGCTGAACTTGCTGGAAATTGCAAAACGTTTGCAAAATGGACAATAGCGAACAATGATACATCTCGCTAACCCATTGAAAAGATTTGGAGGCCACGCCCGGAATCGAACCGGGGTATACGGATTTGCAGTCCAATCGTGTCTCATAAAATTCAAGGGCTTAGGTGCAAAATGGTGCACCATCGCTTTAAGCAAAATCAACAGCTTAGCAGCCCGATTACAAAACAGATTTGCCCTACCCCTTACCAACATCAGGTGCATCGTCCACGGCCACTCTTGGAAAGAATTTTAAAGCCGGGCAGCTCTTTGACATCGTTAATAGCGCCTAGCACGTGAGGCGGAGACTAGGTTGCCTCTCGCTCCTCAGTGGAGCGTTGCTGAAGATAGGAATTTTCGAGGATTTCTTCATTGGCAGACCGGTAACTCATTCCATGCTGGTGAAGTACGTCTTGTATTTCGTTTGTGATCTTTCTGCCTACACGCTCAAGCCGGAGCATTTGGTTGAATGTCATTTCTGATAGCGCATTCAAATCCAACAGATCGTAACGCCCCAGCGCTGAACGGGCTTGCCACGAAATATGCTTTAAACGTTCATCCATCTTGGTGCTCCTTGCTGGTGCGTTTCATTTTCGCAACGATGGTTGTTGGGGCGTCCGTCCAACCGAACGACTCGCCAACTTTAAACATGGGCGACACGCTCTGACGTGATAGAGCCGCATTCAGTTTCCGGGCAATCTTATCAAGACGATCCGCCAGTTGATGGTCTCCGCTCTCGTAAGCGTCATTGGCCGCAGCAGCCAGAGCCTCGAAGTCCGACTCCGCCAAATTTACGTTAGGCATCGCTCTGGCCCTCCTTAAAGGTAAGTGCCCATCTTCGGCAAAGAGCACGTTTCGTCTTTGACGGCCCGAGGCTCAAAGTGTAGCCACCAGGGTCTCCGTATAAAAACAGCCACCACTTCCTGCCATAAATTTCCCAAGCATATTCGTGCGGCGCGATATCTTTGCCCTTAAAGGCGATGCAAACTGGGACGCTCTTTTCGTTGTCTCCTCATTGGTGCATCGTGGTTTCCGCAATTCGATGTAGTCGATGTCATCGATTTCAGACTGACGGCGTAGTGCCCACTCGTGCCCCAAGCTACACCCGTGCAGGACTGTCACGCGGTAAATCAACCAGATCAGAGCCGGCAAAACCATGAGCGTAATCAAGGCAGCCGCCGCACTCTCCTGAAGCTCAGTCATCGCGTTTAGCCTCCTTAGTGGTAACCTCTTCAATTTTTGAAACTTCCACGCCATAGACACCCATGCCTATAGCTTCGCGGACAGAAATGTTTTGAGGGGTAAGAAGCGTGGAAACGATCCGCTCGCCCAACGGTGCAAAATCGCTGCCCATCTCGTGAAGCGCATCAAAGAGCCGTGAGTTATCCACTCTAAGCGTGACGTCAAATACCGCCATTCTCAGCCTCCCCTACATTACGTTCGCTCATGCCTCGCCTCGCTTTTCGCGCAACAGGTCGCGGCGGTTTAAACCCATCTCCCGCATGTACCGGGCAAGGGTGTTACGGGAGACGCCGTAATCTTTCGCGAGCTGATCTGTGGTCTTCATGCAATCAAGGACCTCTTGTCTCAACGCTCCCCATCTTGGGGTTCCTTGCTTGATTTTGTGCGCTGGACCTTGACTGCTCGAGCGATTGAACAGAGGTGACTCGTACTTGATCGCAGCCGCCTCAGCGCTTAACGCATCTTCTCGCGTGCTGAACACCTCAAGCTTGATATTCCTGGCCCTCTTGAACCATTTGGAACTATCCCGATGCTTGGCCAAACGCGTTAGGGCGCAGTAGGAAATCCCAACGTAAAGCAGTCTCCCGGCCTCATCAAAACACCGATACAACTTAGTTTCCATTAGCCGGATTGCGCTCTATATGGTCGAGAATTTGGCGCAGACTTTCGATCCTAGCAGTGCCGTTGCGCACTCGGTCAACGGCGCGAGCGTTGGCACAAGCCATCAGCCCAAGACGGTACTCCGGTGTCCCGGTAGCCTTCAGCCATTCATCAATTTGTCTCAGAGCTTCGTCCACGAGATTTCTCGACATTGGCCCAGCCTATCCGGGCCTTCTTAACAAAGCTATAGCCGATAAATTTGACAATTGTCAATAAGATTGTATTGACGTTTGATACATTCAATGTTACATAACAAGCGATAATTTTGATGTAACGAAAAGGCCCGCCTGATGATCGCGCACACCGTGACCAACACCGATGTCCCGAAAGATATGCTACCGGGGGCCTGCACGGCCGTCGCGAGCGGATGCACATGCGAGCAAAATCAGAAGCCGTCTAAACACCGTGACGGCTGGGGTTGGAGCATAGATGAAAGCTGCCCGCTTCATTCCCATTGGGGTGAGCTGGGCGAATAGTGCAGAAAGGCCCATCAATGAATTATAGCGCGGTAGCTTAAATGGTAGAGCGCCCAAGCAGAGAGCACCGGAACAATGTCTCAAGGTACCTGAGAGGCATTCGGAAGGAGTTTGATGAATGGGAGATGCGGAGCGCGTCCATGTGGCCACATGGCGTGTCTTTGTTCGAATCCCGCCCGTGCTGCCACCACTAACCAGGAAGGATCATCACATGACCATTCAAGAACACAAGAACGGCCGGTGGTTGATCTGCGGAACGGCGCAGTTCAATCGCGCGGACCTGTTTCAAGTTGATGATGCGGGAAAGCCTAAACGTTTTGTTGGAACGTTTAACGCTGGCGGGCGCGAACAGGTCGAAGCCGGACAGTTTGAAAAGGACTGTCACGCAATCGTCGATGCGCTCGCCAACACTCAACAGTGAGACCCCAAACAAATAGGCCCCGCGCACGGTATGTGGACGGGGCCTGGAGGTCTGGGGATGGGAGGGGTTAGCCTTTGGCAGGTTCCGGAGACTTAGAGACGTTAATGACGGTCAAAGGGCTGTGCCGTGACATGATCGCGCCCATGTTCAATCCTTTGAGGAATGACGTTTGGTCCATAGGCGCGTCTCTGGACGTCAGATCAGCAAGGATCATTGAGAAGTCGTCTAGGTCATCTTCCGTGCCGGAACCGCTCAGAACGTCCTTGATCGCGTTCTGAAGCTCGCCTTCGCTGAGAGGCTTGACTTCCATTATCTCCGCCTCATCCTCAGCGTTCACCTCATTGACGGCGTTCATCGTCTTCTTGGTAGCGATCCCGGCCCCAAGCGTGCCGAGTAACCAGCCACCAAAGTCATTCTTCATGAGATCCGCTGCGATGCCTGGAACGTCACCACCGGCGGCCTCAATGCCCAGGATGGATGCAATCGTGGTCAGGATGGTTGTTGTTCCGGCTTTGCCGGTTGCGGCTCCAAGCAGATTCTTGCCGACGCGGCCAATCTTTTCAAACAGGTCTTTCATAGGAGTAACCTCATTGGAATTATCAGTTGGTTCGCTGGGCGCAGGCCCTTCCCTGTAGGCTTCAGTCAAAGCCTCATAGAATTCTTCTGCGTGACCCGCGATAAGCTGCGCCCGGTCTGTGCCATTCACGACACGGCGCATTCCGGTAAACGACTTGAAGTCGCTGAGCTTCTTGGATGTGAACCAGCCTTCAGCACACCCCTGAATGAGGATGCGAACGGCGTGTTCCATCTCTAAAGCCTTTTCAGGGAACTGCTCCAGGTCGACGCTAAGCTTTTTGCCTGCGAAGATGTAATTCCGGAGCCACGTAAGCTGGACCTTGCCACGCCCGTAGTACTTCTTCAGGAACCGGCCTACAGCCCGCCCGTACTTCCGGCCGCGCCCCTTACCGAATTCCTCGATAGGCCGCATCGTGCGAGCCGTCTCGTGGTAGTCTGTGGCAAGGATGTAGGCCAGTTCCCTCAGGGAAACGAGGGCGGTGTACTCTTGGGACCATGCAAAAATGTCAGCATTGATCCCATCAACCTGACCTTGATTGAAGCCCCGTTTGAACATTCGGGTTTTCCGCAATCGCGGAAACAAGACTCCACCATCAATGTGGGCTGCTGTCATCACTCAACTTTCTATAGGGACGTGCCTTTGGAAGCGGGCTTGAGAGACTTGCTCGAGTGCCCATGACCGGCAAGGCAGGCCCTTCCGTTGGGGAGGATTATAAGAAGCGTCCATGTGCCGTCTGGAGACTCGTAAAGCTCTAGGAGCCCCTTACTGTCGCCAGTTATGCCGCGCCAATATCCATCCTGCTTGAGCTTATCGCCCAGGTAAGATTTGAACTTGTCACGCGGCACGCAAGGCACACCGCTCTGAGCGAATGAATGGGATGAAAAGACCGCAATTGAAATTGCGGCCACTAGCCAACAAAAGGGCGGCGATATCTCATAGGGGTTTCCTCCGGCTTAGAATTGAGTGACTTCAAATTGCCAACCTTCTGCGGTCACGTTCAGGTCCAGCGCTTCCTTGAAAAACCGCTTAATCACAACGTCTTCTGAATTGGCGTAGCCCCACCAAATTCCAACGAACTGGCCTGGACCACCAATCTTCCAACACGGCTTGTCAGCGATGCCTATTTCCACTTCCGGATACCCTGTAATCTGTGTGACCGTGTATACGCCGCTAAAGTTTGGCGTGGGGCCTGTCATCCCAGCATCTCCCTCACCTGAGATCCCGTATACGTGTGATTTCCTGTGATCGGCGCGTCGGTCTCTGGGATTTCCCCACGATCAAGGCCGCAAGAAATGCACCCGCATGATTTGCCTGCCACACCTACCGGAATGGCAATGTCGACGGCGCAGAAACAGCAAAGGCCCGGAACATGTTCTTCATTGTATTCAAGAGAGTCGCGCAATCGCCATTCAACGCAATGAGTGAAGGCTGAGACGGGAACTATCCTCAGTTTGGGTGTGCTAACCATTTATTCCAGCATCTCCCTCACTTGCGGTTCCGTGAGCCCTCTTCTTTGGCTTTCGCGCTCCTGATGCGACCATCCGCACGCGCCTTCAATTTCTGATAAAGCTCGCGCTTCCGGTCTGCATATTTTGCGCTTAGTTCTTCCGCCCGTTCCAACGACTTGCGTTCCTTCGCGGTCAAAAAATCTCGCCAGTACATCTATTTTCTTTATGCCATTAATTGACATATCAAGTCAAGCCTGATATATGTCTATTTATCGCATAAAAAATTTGGATGCAATATGAGCACGATGCAGAATATTACGGTGAAGCGAGCTGCGCTGATAGCCGCCATCTCAGAAAACCGCGACAGCCACAGAGAGACGTTTCTTGAGGCGCAGAGGGGCTACCGAGAAGCGGTTGTCGAGGAGCTGGATAAAATGCTCGCAGATGCCCGCTCTGGCGCAAAGATCAAGCGACACATCTCTCTCCCTGAGCCGGAAGATCACACAGACGATTACAATAAAGCGCTGAGAATGCTTGCGATGTGCGTTGATGAAGAAATTGAAATCAGCGCCATGGAGTTTGGCCAGTACGTCATGGACGACTGGGGTTGGAAAAAGAACTGGACAGATACGGTCTCTAACTACGCCAGCATCGGCAACTAGCCCCTCCCCCAACGGGCTATCAAGCGAAAGGCGAAGATGCAATGTCGGGCCTACCCGAGCCGAAACGAGACACGACGCGCTCTAGCAAGATGCAATGGTTTGTCTTGGACTGCGCTTTCACATCCGAAGAAGACGCCAAAAGCGCCATTAAGCTTGCTCTGACGCATGAGAAAAATGTTCGCGATGATTTGTGGTACGACACGAAACAAGAAATGGAATTGCTCTAGGTCGTGGTGAGGACAACAGGGTTTATGAGAGAGCGGCGAAGCTTTTCGCACCGAAGCAGGTGGTGGTGTCTGGCCGCAAGCCCATAGGGGCGGATCACCGAGGATGTGTTGGAGACGCGCTACGGCGACTATGAACTGGCCTACCCTCATAATATACCAGGCCGCTGGGTAGCGTCCGGCCTCTCTCACCCTCTTAGAACCATGGAGACCTAGCTGCCAACCTTCACAACTACAGGCAACGAACGGCCCACAATTGGCTTGCTTGAGGCCTTGAAGTCCTCAGACGCTTCGCAAGCATCTGCTCTGGTGATGAACACAAACTCGTAGCTACCCGGAGGGATATGCTCCGGAATGGAAACGTGTGCGGCTTGCTCCCCATCACCTTCCGGCCAGCCTGCATTATACCTTGCAATCACGAATGAATTGTCGTGCTCCCAGCCGTCCGGACGGCCTTCCAGGCGGTACTCCACACTGCCGACACAGCCGGGGCGTCGGAAGTAGGTATAGTGGACGTCAAACGAGCCTCCGGGGGATGTGCTGGCCTTCTCAGGCTGTGCCTGCGTTGTGCGGACAAGAGGCGTTTGATTGTCGTAAAGCAGGCGATAGGCGTTTCTACTCCCAAGGTCCCATAAAGCCGGGCCTGCCACAATGGCCGCTAGAGCAGGAACAGCCAAGGCTTGCATAGAGAACATTACAATCCCATTCTTTTCGCAGCGGTGTTGACAATGACCGTGATGATTGCAGCAAAAACCCACCACACCCGAGTGTCTTGCTTGTCCTGTCGAGCCTTCAGTGCCTCAACCTCCGTCTCAACGGTAGCAAGGCGTTCAGCAACCTCAATTTGTCTATCTGTCACGGCGCGTTAACCATTTCATAGTCTGATCAATCCCGGTTGGTTAGGCGCGCCCCCGAGCGCGTGTAATCAGCAAGTTGCGGGTCCGGTGCCGTACTGGACCCGCAGCGCTACCCACAAATCTTTTCTTTCAGGAACCGCAGAATCTCCGCTGGCAACGACCAGAGGCTAACGCCACGCCCCATACAGATGAGCAAGACGATCAAAAACCCGAGATCTGCCAGAAAGAAAATCAAGAGGCCGAAATACTCCAAGTCCCCCATTGCTTAGCCCCCCGAGGCTAACGGCAAGGATGATATAAGAAACAGCTTCTGAGCCAGCCCACATAGCTTCTACAGCCAGCCAGCCTATGGCATGAGCGCCATAGATCGGAAGCTTGCAGGCCAGTAGGATCGCAACCAAATCACCCATTCTGGTCCGGGCCGTAAGGGATGCTAACGCAAGCGCAAACGTCCCACCGGATTGAATGAGCAGGGAATCATAGTAGGTTGCAGTTCGGGCAAGGAGCCACGAAAGAAAGACGACGCCAACAATACCCCGCACCGTCTTGTCTTCATGGAAGAGAGCCCACAACACGACCGCCAGCACACACAGCGCATAGACGGTCGTAAAAGGCCCTGTTGGGAAGAAGTGCACTAGCGCCCTCCCCCGCCGCCGATCTCTTTCATCTGCCTGTTCGTAGGCTCTGAGACACCAAGCTTGCCGATAAACTTCCGGAAAAACTCGTGCGCCTGTCCGGCCTTGTGTACGCCGGAAATGCCGTCTCCAATTAACGAGCGGCCTTCCTCTGGCTCCATGTGGCGAAACTTAACGTCCTCAAGCTCTAGAAGGTCCTTTTCGGCTGCGTAGGTGCACTCCAGGGCCTTGCGGAGGTGATGGGATACGTCCTTACCGCACTCCCTAGCACGCTTCAGATGATATCCGACCATCACTACGGATGCAGGCGCGGCGTGTTTCATTCTGTTCTCCCGGTAGGTTGGTGGTTAGCCTTGGTCTCGTGACTGACTCTCACGGGGCCAGGGCGCTGCTAAGGACGTGTTCGCCTTTGGTGTTGATTTCCCAGATCGTAGCTTCACCTTCCCTAATCACATCGCCGTTGCCGTTGCCGACACCGTGCGCGATTAAGACATTTGCATGGGAATGCGCGGCCCCTGTCTCGGACGCTTCACCCACGAATGACGGGAAGGAACCGCCTGAAAACACATGGTGGCGGGCAGAGCTGTTATTGTGGGCTGACCTATCTCCGGACCCGAAAATGACACCGTGGTGATCTCCGGTCAAAGAGCCGCCAACACACGCTGAGAAGTAACAGCTATCGCTGTCTTCCATCACAATCGGAACTGCATCCCAAGAGTGGAAAACGCAGTTCTCAAAATAGACCAGGGAGGCGTTTCCGTTCGCCGTACCGCCCGCTCCCTGTCCACCAGAAAGCACCAGAGCATGCGCCGTGTTGCCGGGCATATTCTGACACGAGAGGGTCACGCGGGCTATTCGCCAGTACTGGCTATCGTAGGGATGGCCAATAAGCGTGC
>FUIF01001520.1_pt1 | contig 17323 bp, 18 predicted proteins | sample 1003461 | NCBI WGS metagenome assembly FUIF01 (sample SAMEA80401918, study PRJEB19352) | marine metagenome | reverse complement strand
TTTTTTTAATTTACCACCACCTTTTGCATGTATACCTGAATTGTTACCAAATCCATAAGGTGGATCTACAATAGCCAAATCAAAGTAATCATCTTCGTACTTGGAAAGAATATTCATGCAGTCATCATTGATAATGCTAAAATTATCTCCTAACATCATAAGCCTTCCACATTGATACGAGTTTACCTTCTGCTTTCTCACCTTGCTTAGACAATACCCTACTCATCACCCTTTGCCTACTATGTTTGATAGTGCAGCTTCTGGGTTCTTTGCTTGGTTATCTTTGATGTTTCCTGCTACGAGTGTTGGCATGAATCTGTCTGATCGGTGTACTATGACCTCTTGAAGAGTTGTTCTTAGGTAATCGTTATTATCCCAAGAAACATACATTTCATCAAGGATTAACATTTCTTTCGTTAGCAAAGCATCTTTGAATTTATGAACATTGTCCATATCTCTCATCCTGTGACCAAAGATTGTGCCAGTCACATACCAAACATCCAGGCCCGCATTGATAAGTTCGTTGGCTGCCGACTCGCACAAGTGAGTTTTGCCTGTTCCTGTTGGGCCTGTAAGCATAATTAGGTATGGAGTCTTCTTCTGAATCCATCTAGCAACAATGTTCTTTGCGTTTCTACATTGACTCCTAGCTTCAACAGATGTCTGTTTATCTGGGTTGTAGTCTGAAAGGTGTGTAAGGCTCTGTTAAGGCCCTCAAAACCAGCAAGATCATATTTTATCTTTGACAAATCTTGAGTCTGATCCTCTTTGCAGTCTGGACACCTGATGTATTTAACATTATGTTTGTCTACTTCTCTTGGTCTTAGCCACAATAAATCGTCACAAGTTCTGCATGAGATCAGTTGTGTACGATCATAGCTTGTCGAATATGTCTTCCCCTGTGGGCTTTCCCGCTTGAAGTGATCGAAGTTTAGTTTTTCCATTTCGTTGTTCCTCCTTTTTGCACCAATTTATAAATGCAGTTAATGGTTGTTTGTATTTGTATTTCTTTTCAATCTCAACTCCAGTGAAGAATGCTAAAGCTGAATTATGGAGAATGTTATCAGAAAATCTTTTTTCTTGCATATCTATCCAATCTTCAGAAAGATTTAATCCTGACACTTTCTCTAGCGTTAGAACCCAATCTTTTTCTTTCTTTATACTTTCTTTCTTTTTATTAAGATTTATTATTCTTTTCTTTTTTGTATTACTTTTTTCTTTTCTTAATCCATCGGACATAGATGTCCTCTGGTTTTTATCGTTGTCATGTCCATCGGACACGGATGTCCTATGGTTTAGGTTAGAGTCATCAGAAAAATGTCCTACGAATTGTATGCAATTTTCATCGTGTTCTCTTGTGTTATCACCAGTAATTATCCGATAGACATTACCAACATATTTACCTTTTGTTTGAGCCTTAGATATTTGAATCAGTTTCAGATCCTTGGAGTTGTAGCAGCAACCTTCGTATTTGTCTTTCAACAAGCCCTGTCTTTTGACTTAGAATCTTCTGACTGGGCCAAGCACAAAGACAACCATCCCTAGCGTAATCTAATAACACCAACAACAGTAGTCTTTGCCCTGACTTTAATCCGTCTAATCTAAATGCCCATCCATGATGAGCAAACGACATTAGAGCTTACCTGTGGCTGCATTTTCAATGGCTTCTCTACAAGATGAATCTAAGTTTGGTCTAGCCAATACCCAATTTGCCCAACCAACATCATTCTTAACAACATCTATTAGTTCTTTACCTTTGTATTCAGCCCAAGGAGTTCCCTCTTTACCACCAATTACAACTCTCCAAACTCCATTCTCATCCTCTTTACATGGTGTAAATGGTGCATCAGGGTCGTATTGTCTTTTTGGTTGTTCTTGAATCTGATTAGGTTTCCATTCAGATTGTTGTTGTGGTTCGTCTGCATACCTTACAACATCGTCATCCTGACTAAAGATACCAAAGCTATTACTTGCATACCTAATGCCCAAGACATAGGCTCTCTTGTAAGCCATAGCCAATCCTCTTTGCCTGGCACCTTTCATGTTGCCAAGTATCTCTCCATTATCCCAAGTACCAACTCCTGTACCCACAACCTTTCCGTCAGACTCAACGATGTCCAAGATGATTGTAATCTTGCAACCTTCACCAAACGGCTCTTCGTTGATTTCTTTTAGTGTTGCGTTCAGCCCAAACTCTTCTGCTAACTTTGCTGCACCACCTACCCAGAGGAAATCTGATGTCTTACCTTCAATCTTTCCGAAGTCAACACCTTCTTTCATCTGCTCTTTTAGTTTGTTAGATCTTTGCAGTTTAGTTTCAACTACAAATTCTCCTAAATCTTCTGGATGTATATCTTTACTTGCCACTGTTTAACTCCTTTGCAACTTGGTCTAATTTTCTTAATGCAACTCCATCAACTGTAAATTGTCTTACTAAAGCTGATGGTGAATTACCTGTTAGTTTGGCTATTGCTTTTAAGTCTTCCCATAATTCTTCTGGGAATAGTATGTGTCTTCCTATCATAGTTCCTCCTTCTTTGAAACTTTTATTGATGATGTTATTTTTTTAGTTACCTTGTCTATGTAATCTGCCGTTCTTCCTCCTTGTTTATGAATTTTATTAACTTCAGCTACACTTACCTTTTCAGGTACAGTTTTAATTTCTGTATGTTTAGGAACAATACATCTGTCTAGTTCCTCAGGTTCTAACCATTCCCCTATTGCAGCCCGTAATTCATCAGGTTTAATTATTTTAGTTGATCCTCTTTTAATAACCATGTTGTTACCGATTAACTCACTGGCCCAAGTGTTTTCAGATCGTTCCTCAAACTCAAGCTCTATCTCTCTCTCTATTTTTGCTTTATCTTCTTTCATTGATTTCATCATGCTATTGATTGTTTCCAATCTATTAGCAAGAGTATCTATTTCTTGTCTACTTAAACTCATTGTTTAACCTCTTTCTTTTTAATTGTTTTTAGTTTTTTTATGTGTTTTTTTACATCTTTATTTAGTTGTCCACTCCAAAAAGCAAGTCTTTCAAGTTGCTCAATATCATCATGCACAACTAATCTAAATGATGTGTCGGTTTGATCTGTTTGTAGATCAACCCATACGTCTTTAAGTCTTAATTGTACCCAATTAGATCCTGGAGTATTCGTAGTATCAAAAATCCTTTTTGTTTGTGTTCCTAACGAATCCCCAAACCTATCCAGAAGGATTCCTCTATAATAATTCGTTGTTGATAAATGAACCATTATCCCCTCCTGTTCTCGTAGTTGTTTAGTTGAATTGAATCTATGTCAGGAGTATCAGGTTTCTCTGGTACTCTTAACTTAACATCACATTCTTCTAGGAATCTTACAGCTTGTAAGAGTTGAGGAATCATGATGTCATTGTCTGATGAATCTTGAATCGTTTTCATAGCTTGATTCAAGACATTCAGTATGTATTGTTTTGGTGTAAATGTTTGCATTTAACTAACCTTCCTTATTTTTATTTCAAAGTATTCTTTACCATCGTGATTAGATGATTCAACTTTGTAGTGATTGTTTGTAATTTTTTCTATTCTGTATGTAAAGTCTGCATTTGTTGGTACTAATTTCCAAACGATGTCCATTGGATCATCAAGAATAAATTTTTGAGTACCAGTTAAGTTTCTCCATGTTAAGTCTTTGCCCTCAACATAAACTTTTTTGAATTTGTGTTTTGTAAACTCTTGATTAATTTCAAAAACAAAATCTTCAGCTTGAACTTCATCTGAATATGGTTCTAAGTTTGCTATAATGTTTTTCATTGTATTTACCTCTTTTAGTTAGTTGATTGATTGATTGTGTTAGCTTGTGCTGCTCCTCCAGTTTAAATTGTCTGTATGGTTATATTACATCCATGTCATGTACTGTGTCAAATGTTTTTGTAGCTCTAGTCATTTGCCATTTTGTCATTTGCCATTTTGTCATTTGCTATCTAATCGTTTGCCTAGATCTACTGGGCCAAAAGCTGATAATTTTCAAAATTTGTCTTGATTGATCTCCAGGCAGAGATCTTGGTCAAATCCCTGAGATTGTCCAGAGCAAAAAAATAGGCAGAATTTTACCTCTGCCCTACCCTTTTTTAATAAAGTGTAATTACTTTATAATTGTATTCTTTTCCGACATAATTTATGTGTTTTGATGTCGTTGAAGAATGCCAAGTATCAACTAGAATTTCTCTGTTCTCGTGGTCTATGACTGCAACTTTAGTCAAATAACTAAAAATGTAATCATCATTTACGAGGAGATTTTCTTTGTACTTGTCAAACTTTCTTAAAGTTGAAATGTCGACTTGCATCGAACCTCCATTGATTGTTTGTATGTCCATTTTTTTATCCTCTCTTTACTTAGTTAATGGATTGTTTACAACCATATTACAACCATAAAAACAGAAATGCAATAGGGTAGGGGATTATTTTACAAAAAAAATAACTATCAGAGTTCCGAATCCAACTGGAATCCAGTAGAAAAGCTGATCAAAAATGGGCCAAAAAATATGCCTGGAATTGAAACCAGGATGTGTTCCTGACACGACACTCAGGGTGTCATGGGATGCAAAAATTATTGTCAGTAGGGGAGTGATAGGGGAGTGATTTAAAAGGGTCTGCCCTACCGATTTTTGAAAATGTTTTTTTTCTTTTTTATTTATTTTTTCTTGTAACCATCTCCGAGAGTTATAAGAGTTGTCTAAGAGATGGGAAACTTTATGGGGAAATAATATCTGTGATGTAGTTTTGTAAGTGTTGTGTTATTGGTTAGTAATCTAAAGTTAATCTTATTTTTAATGCATATTTATATATTTATATGTATTGTTTGCATGTGTTTAGATTTGCAATAACTGTCGCCGATACACCGACTGCTATATATAGTATATGTATGAGGTAGTCAGAGTGTTGAAATACTATTTTTAGATATAGGCCACCCCTTATATATATACCTAAAATCGCTAACTTTTCTGATTAATACAAGCATTGGTATTCCCGACCCTATACCCCTTGCATAATCCTGGCAGCGGAGCTATCCCCACCAGTGAAAGTAACCATGTAGGTCTTGGTCTTTTTTGGGTGACCTGGTTCACCTACTCCGTTACTGTGCGGTTACATTAAGTAAAATTAGTGTATACTATTTTGTAAAATTTGGTAAACCAATACTAGACTATTGCCTAGGAGTTCATGTGACTTTAAAAAATATGTTAGCTAAAAGTTCGTCTGGAGTCTCAGAAATAGAAAGACGAGTATTGAAAGCAATACCCGAATGGAAGAAGTGGACTAGGCAGCTTAAACAAGTCTATGTACTACTCCCCGTCTTTGGATCTAGTGATCAAGGTATAGAAGAGATGTGTGATGAGTTCGGCTGGAATAAAAAGAAACTATTTGAAAAGATAGAAGAAGACCAGACATTTAGAATAAAACTTGCACAATACAGAGATACGGACTCCTACCCTATCTTTCCTGGATCTAAGAAAACATATATTAAGAAATCACACCTAGATACTGTGTATGCTCACGAATCAGCAGTTCTTAGTTTTATGCACTTAGAGAGAGCAAAGGCTCAAGGTAGCGCTGGTGTCAACTTTGCACTTAAGATGATGGCTAACGGGTATTTAGAACACATGGAGCCTGTCTCTTCAAGGCCAGAAATAAAATACTTTTTAGAAGACGAAAGACAACCTGGTATAGTGCAAGACAATGGTCATGTGCCAGAAGTTGATTACTCAGGAGACGGACTTCCTGACTTATGAGATGTGGTAAAACATATAAGAGGGTGATTACTATTCGTTGCACAAACGAGATATTCGCAAATGGATTATGTAAGAAACACCACTACTATCACATAAAAAAAAATGGAGTAAGACATGGCTAACCTATATGAAGCGTATCCTTGGCAAAAGAAGATGCACGAGTCAAAAGCTAAAATTAAATTTGTACAGGCTGGAAGACGAGCAGGTAAAACTAGATCATCTCTACAGGAAGCACTTAGACAAATCAGAGAAGCATCAATAAACCCTATTGTGTTTCCAGGCAAGAAAGAAAAGCTAACAGCAGAACAAGCTGGACTTGTACCTCCTATTCACATATGGACTGTTGCACCTACAAGAGCTCAGATGTTGCAGGTATGGAACGAGATGCAGGCCTTTATTCCGAAACACATAGTTCGTAAAACAAGAACCAAAGCACAAGCTGGTGGTAGAGGTGGTGGATTTAAACAAGATGACCTTCATGTGTGGTTAGATTTAAAAGACGAGAAAGGCAACTGGTTACCCAACAGATGGAGACAATCTGTATTTTGGGAACTCAAGTCTGCTGACAACCCTGAAGGATTACAGACTGTAGGTCTTGATTTTCTACACATGGCGGAATCCCAAGACATCAAAGAAGCTGCGTGGAATAAGGTCAGACCTACGCTTAACTCACCAGGAAGACTGGGTAGGGCTATTGTTGAGGGTGTTCCTCCAGAAAGTTCTCAGCATTGGTTTGCAAGGAACTTTAAGATGGCAAAAGAAAACCCTTCTACGAGAAGGCAGGCTTTTCACGCATCAACCTTTGACAACCCCTACCTGACAGAAGAAGACAGACTTGAGATTGAAGAGGAAAAGGCATCGCTAACTGAAGGAATATGGGAAAGATTTTATATGGCAAAGCAACCAGAGGGTGCAGGAAACTTTTTTAGAAACATTACAAAGGCATACAGCAAAGACGCTTACGAACTTATGCAGCCACTTGATGGTGTAAGTTATGTTGCAGGTCTTGACCTAGGTAGAGCCAACGATCCAACAGTCATGATAATCAAAGATAGAATGACAAGAACATCTGTATTTGCTGTAGAACTTGCAAAGACTGATTGGTCACTTCAAGTAGAAACAATCAAGAACGAAGCTATTAGATGGAACATAGAAGAGGTTTACATGGACTCAACAGGTCTAGGTGGTAAGTTGGGAGAAGATGTGCTGTATCGTGAACTCCTTGAACATTCTATTCCTGTCATAGGTTTTAACTTTACACCAAGCAAAAAGTATCAGTTGTTCTTAGATTACGCATTGTCACTTGAAAAAGAGACTGTTGCATTTCCACAGAGTTGGGGTAAACTAATAAGTCAGTTAGAAGATATTGCTCATAGGGAAACGGCAAATCGAGGTCACCAGTTCTATTCGGTGTCTGGAGGTAGGGATGACTGGGTTGATGCAGAATGTTTAGCCTTAATGGCTTGTGATCCTGCACAAGAAGTCATGGAACTACTTACAGCTCCTAGATCAAAACGAGGTATTAAACCTCTAAATAGCAACTACAGAAGCAAGGGTTCGAGGATCTTGAGGTGGAGAGAAGAGAGAAAACTCCTTGCGATGGAAGAAGAAGGAACTAAAGCCTTATGACAATGAGTTATGGTTCGGGTGCAAACAGCAGTGTCAATCCTGAAGAAGAGATAGCACGAGAAGGTGCGAATCCGTTAGAAGAGCCTTTACTTACTATTGAGTGGGTAGAAAGCACGCTTGAAAACGGAAGAAGAAAATTTGACACATTCTACGACAACTGCGAAGAAGCCGAAGATTTTTATTTATCAAACTTTGATTTTTCAGTTCCAGAGACAGGTTCACAGATAAGACTTGGAACTGCAAGTTCAACAATCAACACACTTGTTGCTCATGTCACTCCACAATTTTTAGATATATCAGTACCTCCGCCTGGCCCTAAAGGTCAAGCGAGGGCAGAACTCTTAGAGAAGTTTCTCAGGGGTGCGAATCATATGCTTGAGCAGTTCTCACCAACAAGAAGAGAAACAGCAAAACACATGGCACTATATGGAGTTGCCTTTGAAAAAACAGAGTTTGCTGCTAACAGATGGGAAGAGTTTCCTGAACCACCAGAAGATGGTGACATTGGTGATTATCAAGAGCAACTACAAGATGTACTTAACAGAAGAAATATAAACTGGCCTATAACCTCAACTTGCGTAAATCCCAAGATGATGGTTTGGGATATCAACAATATACAGAACCCAAGGTGGGTGATGCACTTTTACGAAATTGATGCGTCATGGGTGAAAGCTCACTTTCCATCATGGGATGGGCCTGTAGAAGGAACAGTGGAATTTGTGGAAACCTGGACTCACAGTCAAGTATGTTACATGGCTGAGGGCAAATTCGCATTAGAGCCGAAGCGACACGGCTACAAGACTTTGCCTTTTACAATGTACTGGCCACACACAGGTCTTATGAGTGACGGGTATGATCCCGAAAAACTCTACAGAGGTATACTGCATGGTAACTTTGATATGCTTAGAGCAGAATCAAGACTTGCATCGCAGTACCTTGATATTGTTGGAAACAGTGCTTGGCCTACAAGAGACTTTAGAGGGCCACCTGGTATCACAGAACAGGTCATGGAACAGTATGAAGAAACACCTGGTGCTAAGAACTTCTTACCTCAAAATGTAAACATTGAAAGAGCAATCACACCAGATCCACCAAGTTCTATTGTGGTTGCACAACAGATGATGCAACAAGCTATTGAGGATAATACTGCACCTGCCGTATCAAGAGGTCAGAGACCAACTGGTGCTGCAAGTGGTTATCATACGGCTGTTCTTGCAGGTATCGCTGCACTTAACTTTGGTGCGTATGTAGAAGCAGCACAGAGAGGATTACAAGATAGAAACGCAATCATATTGCACATTATTGAGAATGTAATTCAAGACAAGGTAACTGTATTTGGTAAAACAGAAACAGGGCCTATGGATGCAATCATAAGACCAAACGATATTAGAGGTCACTATGTAAATATGGTACAACTTACTCCTACATCTCCAGAAGAACAGGAAAGAAAACTAAATCTTTACAATAGTCTTTGGAGAACAGGATTCATTGATCAAGATACTGCACTTAGAAAAGCAGGTGTGTCAAATGCACTTGAAGTAAGATCTAAGTTACTTGCAGAAGGATTCTTGAAGAGTGAGCAAGTACAGCAAGTATTGCAAGGTGAAGCTGCTAGAAGAGTACCAATACTGCAACAGTTAGTTGAAGCAACTGGTATGTCATCTGGTCAAGAAGCCGAACAGATTGCTAGAAATATTTTAAATACACAAGGTTCAACACAATTACCAAACGCTGGTAATTTTAGCACAACTAACCAACCTCAAAGATCTCCTGCGACAGGAAAGGCAAGAGTAGAGACGAATATAAGACCTGTAGTTCCAGGTAGTTTAAGAGAACAAGAATTAGTCGGTAGGCAGATAGCATCACCTCGTACTGGTAATCAAAGAGTACAAGGTAGAGATCTACCACCAGGATTAGGACAGTAATGGCAGCAAAGAAAAATACATCAATAGATATTGCTTTTAGTGAATTTGACACTATGGTAGGAAAGTTTTTTGAACAATCAAACATCACATTTAAAGATGTTGTAAAACCAGATATGCCAAAATCTAAAGCAAAAAGAAAGCAAACACCCTTGAATATGAACAACAACCCATTTAGGATATAGATATGAAATTTTTAGTTACATACACAAACGGAAGACAGTTTCCTATTGAAGTACCAGATGAAGCACCACAAGGTCAGTTTGGTTCACCACAAGCACGAGCAGCACGAATTGCAAATGAACTTGCACAAGAAGCTGGTTTGGCAGTGCAAAGAGTAAATGTTGTTAATGAAACACCTTTGGGAACTGGCACACAAGAAACTGTTGGTAATGTAATTTCAGTTGGTGGCAGTCCTTTTGGGTCTGAGAGGTCAAATGTTCCAGAAAGCGTTTTGCAATCAGGTGATGTGTTAACAGCTCAAACAGGTTCTGGCCCTATCATTGAAGATACTATCGGAGAATCAGCAGATCTTGCTGAAAGTTTTAGAGAGCAAGAAATAAGAAGATTACTTGAAGAACAGCAAAGACAACTTAATATTGACAGGGCGAGACTTGAACAACAGAGACAAGAAGATCTTGATGCTTTGAGACAACAACAAGAAGAGTTTTTGGAAAACCAAAGACAACAACAAGAAATTGAAAGACAGAGAGATAATGCTCCTGCTGATGTCCAAATAGAACCACTTACAGAAGATTTCTTTGATTTTGATCCTTCACAAGCTTTTTCACAGTTTCTTGCTTCTGCACCTACACTTGGCATAGCAGTTCCAAGAGACGAAAATGGTAACCCAATTAGGCTCACAGCAGAGGACTTACCAGGGTTTCCACCAGAAATATTAAATCCTAATAATTTATTTATAAGGGTAAGAGAAACAACAGTAATTGATGGTGAGCCTATTGAAACTTCAAGAGTTATTACAAATCCAGCAGTTGAAGTTCTAGTAAATAACTATGGTGAACAACTTAGAACTACACTTAATTTACAAGCATCAGCAGATGACATTATTCAAGCACAAATAAGTGCGAGTGGTGGTTTAGTAGGTGGCCCTGCAGGAAGTTTAAATATTGACGAACTAGAAGATATAACAAGAGCAACTAGAGCCTTAGAATCATCAGGAGGAAGACTAACATCTAATCCTGTTTTTGATGAACAAGGTAACAGAACAGGTAGGTTTGAATTAACAACCACACCTCTTGCAGATCAACAGTTTGCACTTGATCAACAAAGAATAGATGAAGAAACAAGAGCAAGAGAACAAAGACTTGCAGAAGAAGCTTTAAGGCAATCTGGTGGTTTAGTAGGTGGTTTTTTTACACCAGTTACTGATCCAGAGACAGGTATTCCTCTTGAAGATGGTCAACAAAGATTTGTGCAAGGATTTACACCACAACAGATTTTACAGAGACAAGAAGAGGAAGCAAGAAGGCAGAGAGCTCAAGAGTTAGAACTTGCTAGACTAAATCAATCTGCTGAACAATTTAGAAATGTTGCAGATTTGTATTCTAACCCAGCACAGTTGGCTGCAATAGTAGCTTCTGGTGGTTCACCATTACTTAGAGGTCAACTGCCATTCTCTGGTGCATCTGTACCTATTGGTATGCAATCTGGTGCTATGACACCACAACAAACAACTTCATCTCCTTTTATGGTGACAAATCCAAGCGGAACAGTGTTTGATCCAAACTTTGTACCTGTTGGTGGAAGAACAATAGAAGGTGACTTAAGAAGACAAGAATCAAATCCTTTTACAATGAGAGATTTTTCTGGCATTACCGAGGACAGACTTAGAAATTTATCTGACATTGAACTTGCAAGAGCACAAGGTGAAGCTGCAGCACAAGGTATAACACCATCAGGATTAGAGGATATTGCTGCAAGAAACACACCAGGTGGCCCTCTTGACCTTACTGGTTATTTAGCACCAAGAACATTATTTAACTAGGAGAGTAATGACAACTCCAAGATTTAGATTCGGTAATCAACAAGGCAGAAGGCAAAGTCCTGAAGAACTTAGAGCCTTAGTTAGAAGAGCTCAACAAGTAAAAGCTGCTAGAAGAGCTGAAGAGATCTCAAAACAGATTCCAAACATAGAACCATCTTCTCCTCTAGGTAAAGAGGGATTACAGAGCCTAAGGGAATCACAGACACCTTTAACACCAAAAGAAGAAAAAGGTTTTTTTGATAAGACAATGGATGCAATTAGTTTTACTGGTGATGTGTCAGGTGCAGGAACTTTGAGTTTATTATCAAGAGTACCTCTGACAAGAAGACTGATTGAAGAAAGTACACTTGGTCAAACAAGTAGAGGTGGCAGAGGAAGTGACACACCATTCTATAAAAGACTTACAGACAGAAGAAGAGAACTACAAAATGAAGGTATGTCATTTGTTCAAGCATCGAGAAAAGCATACCAAGAAGCCAGAGACGATAAAGAATTTAGAGTTGGTGTTCCAACTGTAACTGAAATCATTACAGATCCTCTTAACTTTATTGGAGTCGGTGTTGTAACAAAGGTTGCCAAAGGTGTATACAAAGGAACTAAACCAGCATTAGAGATAGTTCCTGGTGCAAAAAGATTACTTTCTCAAGGTGAAATACTTGAAAAAACACTTGAAACTAAAATCAAAAAATTCAAAGGTGACAATATACAGAAACTTGCTAATCTTGTTGAGACTGCACCATTTATTGGTAAGTCTCTTGCAAAGGTTTTTACTACAAGAGGAACTGCATACAGAGATTCGCAAGATGTCATTGGTGCTTCACTTGCTGAAACACAACATAAAAAATGCTCTTAGAGAATCTCAAATTACTGAAGCTATGGCTAACCTTACACCTGCAGAATCAAAAATTAAATTTGGTAATATTGGTTCAAGAAAAACATTTGGTGAAAGACTTTTTGATGTTGACAACGCAGGAAGAGTTGAGATTGAAGTTGTAAACAAAAATATAAAAGTTGGAAATACAGTCGTAAACCCTACAAAACTAAAAGCAGATATTGATAAATTACCAAAAGATACAGACATTCCATTTCAAGTTGCTGATAGAGAGTCACTTACAAATGTGCTTGAAAAAATGTTTCCAGTCGTTCTAAAAGGTGAGTCTTTAGATCAATTTGCACAAAGGTACATCAAAGGTAAAAAAATTAGTGATGCAGCATTTAGAACTAAATACAAAACAACAAGAGAAAATTTTGGTTGGATGAATTTACAAGCAGATGATTTACGAAAGTTTGCAGCATTTAGAAAAATAAACGGGAAAGATTTGACACCTGATCAGTTACTTTATACAAGAAATCTTTATGAGTTAGTAGATGATGTTGCAAGGCAAATGGAAAATGCTGGTGTTCAGTTTGAAAGAGTTGGAGTTGGTTTTAAAGTAAAGGATGACGCAAATGCTTTGACAAAACTAAGAAGATCTTACTTTCCAAGAACATTATTATTTGAAGGTATGAGGGTTGCAAAAGATAAAGCAGCAAAGCAAAACTCTAGTAGTAGGTTTGGTGGCACATTTAGGTCAACTAAAGAAAGAAAATTGCTTGATGATTCTGTGTTTGAAAGCGAAATAGATGACTTGGTAAATGCTGATGTAATTAAAGTTGGAAACTCTATTGACGGAAGTATTGAAGCTTATCTTAGAGGTGCATTCAAAGCTATTGATGATGCTGATCTTGTAAAAAATGTTAAAGCTGAACTAAAAAAGAAAAATGGTTTTTCAATAAGAGCAGCAAACAGGAAAGCAATATACAAAGAGATTGATGAAATTTTTGCAAAAACAACAGAGCCAACAGCAAAAGATTTAAAACAGTTAGAAGATCTTATAGATAAAAACGGACTAACTAGGCTTAAAAAATTTTTAAATGAAAAAGATGGATTAAGAAAAATAAAATCAAACCTCAACGACTTTGAAGATTCTGGAATTGTAAGTGGAGTAATAGTAGATGCACAAACAAAAAAAGGAAAAGAATTTATTAAAAGAATGGAAGGTCTTTTAAATAATGATGTTGTAGACAAAGGTTTTCTTGGATTAGCAGCAAAAACTGGTGACATAATAAGAATAGGTAAAACAGGTCTTGACATAGGGTTTTCTCTGATACAAGGTCTTCCTTTACTTGGTGTTGCATCTGCAAATATATTTACAAATCCAAAAAGAGCAGCAGATCTTTATGCAACTTGGGGTAAATCAACTTTGCAAGGATTTAAGTCTTTATTTCAAAAAAATTCTATGGAAGCTTTTATGAGGGAAGCTGCATCAGAGATTATTGAGATTGATGGAAGGCAGATAAGTATGCTAAGACTCTTCGTAGAAAATGGTGGACAACTAGGAAGAAGAGCAACTGATATATTCCAAGCAACGGACAATTCTTTATTTAGAGGGGATTTTACTGGTAGTCAACTTAAAAATGTGGGTCGTGTTGTACTCAATCAAACATTTGGCAGAGCTGAAGATGCTTTTACTCACGCATCAGATGTTTTGAGGATAGAGGGTTTTAGAAACCTATGGAGAACATTTGCAAAAGAACCAGATGGACTTGTTGAACTCACAAACTTTTTAAATAAATCAACAGGTGCTTTAAATCCACTTGAGCATGGGATATTGCCTAGACAACAACAAATTGAAAGAATGTTTTTGTTTTTCTCACCAAGATACACAAGATCATCATTATCACTTCTAACTGATTTAGCAAGAGGTGGTGTTCAAGGAAAACTTGCAAGGCAATCAATCGCAGGTATGGCAGGTTTTGGATTAGGTGTTTATCTTGTAGCTTGTGAACTTTTAGGTCAACAGGCACAACTTGATCCAACAAAAAGTGGTTTTATGCAAGTAAAAATAAATGACGACATGGTAGGTTTTGGTACTTTTTGGACAGGACTTGCAAGAATGGTTGTTGGTGTAGCTGATGATATTAATCCATATTCAATAGAAACAGTGCTTGACCAACAACGAGCAGGGCCTATAGAAAACTTTGTTTATTCAAGGTTTGCATCTGCTCCTTTAACTGGCCTTACTAGAGACATAATTCAAGGTGAAACATTTATTGGAGAACAACTTGAAGGTACACTTGATTATGCAAAACACATAGCAAAGTCACCACTTCCTTTTTGGCTAGAAGGAGCTCTGTTTGCTGATCCTTATAGATCTGGAGGAGCAGGTGTTGCAGGTGAATTGCTTGGTTTTAGGACTACACCAGTAAGCATTTACAGAAGAAGAAATCTTAGAAGAGACTCAGTTGCAGAAGATAAGTTTGGTAAATTGTATGCAAACTTAAATACATTACAAAAAAGAGAAGTTGATGAGGATGAGATAATAAAAGACTTGAAAGAACAAATAGATGAAACACCTCCAGGCAGAACAACTGAATTAAATACACAACAAGAAATTTACTACAATGAATCAGAAAAGATCTCTGATATTTATATGAATGAACTAATGGAAGTAGCTTCTTACTTGGGTATCAGTGGATACACACACGCAAACCTTAGAGAAAACTGGAACGAAATCAAAGCTGAACAAAGAACTAGAAGAGAAGATTTAAGACTACGAACAGAACCTGGTGGCGATTTAACACTTATGGAAGACTATTTTAAAGATTTAAAGGCAAATCAAGATGATAAAAGACAGCCTGAAGATCAAATAGTTGATTTGTATGTATCTGAAGTTTTAGATGCACCGCACCTTGACAGTCCAACAGGATATAACTGGAGAGAAAGAGACAAACTGATTGCAGAGTTTATTCAAAAGTATGGTACTGAGATGTTTAATTACTCAGTAGCAGCAACAAGAAGTGGCAGAAAACTTCTACCTGTAGAACAAGAATATTACACTATGAGAGAAAAATACTCTTTTTACTGGGAAGCATCTGAACAGGCAGTCATTGAACAACAAGATGATCCTCAAAGAGCTCAAGAGTTGCTTGACGAATATTATAGAGTCGATACAGACCCACACAGAGAAAGAATGGAAAACGATGAGTTGATTGGGCCTACTATCAAAAAGTTATTGAGAAACATTAGTGGCGTGAAAAAAGAACTAAGGAAAATGAATCCTGGTCTTGACGGATATTTATTTAGATGGGGATTTACTTCAACGCTACTACACCCTAGTAATCAATCAGAAGATGCTCTGAAATTATGGAGAAGTAATGACACTCTTGAAGAAGTACAATATGACAATAGCGAAAGACAGTTGACACCAAGAGACAACTAATGTTATTTTTAAATAAAATGTCCTACGGACAAAAAGTCCGATAGTAGAAGGAGTTACGGCTCATGGCAGACGAAAAAGAAGTTACGGCTTCTGAACAACAAGAAGAAACTGTTACGGCAGAAGAACAGCAGATAGCTGAAAAAGTAAATGATGCTGCAACGACACCAGTAGAAGCTCAAGGGCAAGAAGAGGAAGTCAAAGCAGATGAATCTCTTACACCTGATAAGATAGCAGAAATGACAGCAAAGGCAGCAGCCGAAGCCAGTAAAGAAGCACTTAATTCTTTTCAAGGTAGATTTGCTAATTACACAGCAAGTCAACAAAAAGAGATACAGGAGATGATCGATAAAAGATTGGAGCCTGTTATTAAATTTACTGAGAGTGTTGAGAAAGCTCAAGTTGAACAACTTGATCCAGAACAACAGGTTGAGTATTACAAGGCAAAACTTGAAGAGAAACAAACTCCTGCACAAGAAGTGCAACAAGATAGTGGACTTTCTCAAGAGCAAAAAATTCTTGCAGATACAACCAAGCAAATGATTCAAGACTCTGGTCTAAATATAGCAGAGACTGATGAAAAGGTTTGGAAAGGGTGGAATCAAAATATGTCTACGGCACAGTTGATAAGACTAGCTCAGAAAAATATAGACGAGATGACGAAACCACAAAAACCTGCTGAACAAGTTACACAACAAGAGCCTACTCCTCAAGCTCAGACACCACCGAGTACGAGCTCTGCTCCGAAAGCTGGAAGTAGCAGAGTTTCAACTTTATCCGATTTATCTCAAATGATGGCTTCAGGCCAAATAGATGCTACACAGTATCGTGCAGCAAAAAGTGAAATAAAAAATAAAGGTTACGCAAACCTATAAAGAAGGATAAATAATGGCAACAGGATTGACTTTATCGTCAAGTTCTAGTCTATCAGATCAATCTAGTATTGTGATCGCAGCAGCGATTTCAAACATTGAGCCTGCTGGCCCTACAAACCAGTTGGTATCTAGGTATGATATTCCTCAAGGTTCTAAACAAGTTAACATCCTATCTGGGGTAGAAACGATGCAGCAGCTTTATCAGAAGGTGTGGACATAACAACTCCTCAACAATTATCTGTAACAGTGACTAGCATAACTTCTTCTGAACACGGAATACTTACATTCGTATCTGACAGACTAACTAGACAAAATAACGAAGACATACTTTCTCATGTTGGAGATGTACAAGGTGGAGCTTTAGGTAGATTACTTGAAGACGACCTTATCACTCTATTCGATGGTTTTTCAAACTCTATCGGAAGTGCAGGAAGTAACTTAACTTACAGAGATATTGCAGGTGCAGTATCTTTCTTAAAAACTGACAACAACTCATCTTTTGGTATGGCTCCTGGTACACCAAATGCAGTAATGCACCCAGAACACATCAGAAGATTTGTACAAGAAGTATCATCTATCCAGGCAGGTGGTTCAGGTATGGCTGCTCAACCAATTCCAGAAGGAATTACAGCAGAAGTTATTCAGAACTACTTCCGAGGTAACGAAAGAGCTTTCGGTGTTCCAGTATACCAATCAGGTGTAATTGGAAGAGACGGCTCTGGAGACGCTAAGGGTGCTATCTTCGTTCCACAGGCTTTGGCTTTGGCTATGGCTCACGAAATGGAAGCTGAAGAAGAAAGAGATGCTTCATTAAGAGGTACAGAAATGGTAATGGTTGGTGAATGGGGAGAAGCTGAAGTAGCT
>FUIF01001807.1_pt1 | contig 17342 bp, 10 predicted proteins | sample 1003461 | NCBI WGS metagenome assembly FUIF01 (sample SAMEA80401918, study PRJEB19352) | marine metagenome | reverse complement strand
GAACTGGCAATCTGCTAACACCGCTGTTACCTTTGACGAGGAATCTAACGTCTCCACAGTGTTCCTCCACGGCAACAAAATTGCTGAGGTTGGTGATACTTTCATTCGTCTCTTTGATGGCGGTTGGCAATCCAATACCACCAAAAGCCGTCTCAATGCTATTCTCTCTGAGCACGGAGATGTTGGCGATCGTGTATTCCAGAAGGCATTCGATTGGTTCGTTTCGATGAACACTGCCGAAGGAATTACAACCGTTCCGTTCTTCTCTTCCATGAAACTTGCTAACTTTTGAGTTACACTGATCCCTGTACAATCGCCCTTCAATTTCAAACAATGTACAACGACCTTTTTTCTGAAATCGCTGATGCTCCTGGTGAGATCTTCGATATTCCTGAACTTCGTGATCTTCGTGATGATAACAACGACGATGATAAGTTCAACGTCGAGGAATACATCAACGGCAACATCGACTACTGATCAACAACAACTAGTTCGTCCTTAACTCACAACAATCAATGGCAATCTTCTCAATGTGCAGTGACATCGAAACCCAACAGATTCGCTGGGTTGAGCGTAACATTCAGACAGATGAACAACCACGCTTGGGACAGATGTTTCCCTCTGAAGCTTCATTCTTCGCTGGTTGCTACTCTGACAAATATCAGCAGGAAGCATTAGATAAGATCCCTAGCTTTGAATAACACTTAAGGGGCTACATTGCCCCCTTTTTTAACAGTTATTGGCGGCGCGGTTATTGTTAATTAAGCGGGCGATGGCCCCCCGTGTTTAAAATGGGTAGGATCCCCTAATCTATAAAGTGTTACCCAAGCGGCTTTATGTTACGCCGAATACTTTTTAGAAAACCCCCGTCCCATATATAATCGAAGAACGGAAACATTGATATGAAAAAAAATTCTGGGCCAGTTTATCTAACCGTAGAGGTCGATCCTGTAACTCACGATTACATGATATTGCTCCCAGAGTATTTGGTGAACGATATGGGATGGTACGACGGGACGTGTCTCATAGCGAATGTCGATGGGAATGACATTGTTTTAGAGACTGGAGAGGACTGTCCCGTGGATGATTGACAGGCGCTATATAATACGTTAGAATAACTGAGTTCATCATTCACGACATGGCGAAAGGATTTACGATTAAGGCGAAACCGCCTGCGAAGAAAGCTTCTGTTCCAGAGTGGGACTACGATAAAGCTAGAGAAATGATCAAGGATAAGACAGTTGTATTCTGTCTGCCTGGTCGAGGGGTATCATATACATATCTGAAGAATTTTGTACAACTCTGTTTTGATCTAGTGCAGTATGGTGCTAGCATTCAGATCAGTCAGGACTATTCTTCCATGGTAAACTTTGCAAGGTGCAAGTGTCTTGGAGCGAATGTCCTACGAGGACCTGATCAGATTCCCTGGGATGGCAAGCTGAAGTATGACTATCAGTTGTGGATCGATAGTGACATCGTATTCAACACTGAGAAGTTCCTACAACTCGTTCTAATGGACGAAGACATCGCTTCGGGGTGGTACTGTACCGAAGACGGAAAGACCACCTCTGTGGCGCACTGGCTAGAGGAAGACGACTTCGCTAAGAATGGTGGAGTGATGAATCACGAAACTCTGGATACGATGAAGAATCGTAAGAAGCCTTTCACAGTCGATTATGCAGGTTTCGGATGGATCCTAATCAAGCATGGTGTGTTTGAGAATGAGCAAATGAAGTATCCTTGGTTTGCTCCGAAGATGCAAGTCTTTGAGAGTGGTGATGTACAGGACATGTGTGGAGAGGATGTCTCCTTCTGTCTGGATGCGATTGCCGCAGGATATAAGATCTGGTGTGATCCCCGCATCAGAGTTGGTCACGAAAAATCTCGCGTTATCTGAGGAGGTCGCAATGCCTAGAAAGAAAAAGAACTATTACTACGATGTCTACCGTGGCGCGGAGCTCGTCCACGAAGAGTTGACAGAAGAAGAGTTCATGGATAAAATGGAGTGGTACGCACATGAGTACTACATGACACAGGATCCTTCATTGAATCCTGCAAACTTCCGTCACGAAATGAAGCAACTACTAGAGGAGTGATTTAATTATGGCAGTTCGTTCTAAAGTCGGTCTAGTCAAAGATGGGTTTATGCCTGGTAAGCCCAAAAAAACTCGGCAAGGACAAGGCAAGAACACAAAATTCGCGGCGTCGTCCCGTAACTCGGCTCGTAAGCCTTATAGGGGTCAGGGTCGCTAAGGGTTAAATAGGTGAAGATACATTAAGTCATTATGGCTGCTTTAATTTGTAATCTTCCATCAGTTGAAGTTTGGGTTCGTAAAGAATATCTCACCGACCATCAAAGTGGTCATGGTGAATTTGTAAAAGGCGTTTGGGTATCGGCTAAGTCGATTCCTGGACGCGCTTTTTATTTTGAGACATACTTACCAGAGTATGCTGCAATGTACGATAAACTTCCCATCAGCGCGTTTCTCTCGGAACCAAAGACACCAGATCCTGATATGGATCTACCAAATCTACAGTTTTGGAACTGTATGGACTACGGTGTAGTTGCCGTTCAGAAGCAGTTTATCGGTTCAATGGACTATGAACTATATACACGCGACTTCGGCATCCAGAGAGGCACCTATGTATGTACTCTAGACAATTATCACCAGGATCCAGACGTGATTGACTATGCCACAAGTGAAAATCCTGCCGAACATAAGTCATCAAACCTCATTGAATTGGAAAATGGGCAGTATGCACTGTATCCAAACAACAGAATGCGTATTTTTGACAATAGTTTGACTCCTGTTGATCCAAAAATGCCTGATTTTAAGGTTTCGACGCAATATTACAGTGTAGAAAATGGTTATGAGCGACTTGGGATGGGTCGTGAAGACGAATATTTTTGGAAAACAGCGAAAGAACGCGAAAATATTGAAAAAAGTGAAGACATGTACCACTCTCAAGAAGGTCGGTATGAAGATGTGCAGTGAAACCTCTCTAAATACATAAAGTACTAGGTCGATTAATGGCAACTCAGAGAGTTTCAAGAGCATTTAAGGACATTTCGTTCTCTTTTGAGGCTCATCCTGTCACAAAAGACCTACCTATTTTAAAAAATGAGAGGGCGATTCAGAAAGCCGTTCGTAATTTGGTTCAAACTAACTTCACTGAGAGGTTTTTTGACTCAGATCTGGGTTCACCAGTAGGTGATCTACTATTTTCCTTTGTTGATTTTGGTACTTCCACCCAAATTGCAGAAGAAATCAGACTGGTAATCAATCAATACGAACCTAGAGTCGATAATGTCAAAGTGAATGTGAGACCAGCGCCCGATAGAAATGAATTTGAATGCGTTGTTGCATATAATATTGTTGGTTTAGATATTCCAGCACAAGAATTCTCCTTCGTATTAGAGGCTACCAGATAAAATGCCATTCACAAAGTACGCAAACTTAGATTTTGCTCAAATCAGGACGCAAATCAAAGATTATTTGAGAGCAAATTCTGATTTTTCTGATTTTGACTTTGAAGGATCGAACTTTTCTGTCCTGATAGACACGCTTGCTTATAATACTTACATCAGCGCATTCAATGCGAACATGGTTGTCAATGAATCTTTCATTGAATCTGCTGCATTGAGAGAAAACGTTGTCTCATTGGCGAGAAATATTGGATATACACCTAGATCAAGGACTGCAGCTAAGTCACTAATATCATTTTCTGTTAGATTTTCTGGTTCAAGTCAAACTGTAACCCTAAAAGCAGGATTGGTTTGCACTGGTAGCACAAAAAATACTAGTTTTGTATTCTCTATACCAGAAGATATTACTACAACATCACCTTTAGATAATCCATTAGACAATCAGATTGGTGCTAGAACTGCAACTTTCTCAAATATTGAAGTTTATCAGGGTTCATACGCAACTAAGAAATTTAATGTTGATAAATCTCTAGACCAAAGATTTATTATTCCAAATCCATCAGTAGATACTGATACATTAAGGGTAAGAGTCAAAGGCCCTCAAGACATGACTTTGGGTGATGAATATGTAAAATCAGATACTTTATTTAAAATTGGTTCGACCTCTGAAGTTTTCTTCTTACAAGAAGTAAAAGATGAAAAGTATGAACTACTGTTTGGTGATGGTGTTATTGGTAAAGCACTAGAAACAGGAAGTCAAATTAATGCATCATTCATCATAACTGATGGACTGGAAGGTAATGGTGTCACAAACTTCAGTTTTGCTGGAGTTCTAAGAGGATCTGAAGAAAACAGAATTTCACCATCTAATGGTATAACAGTAACAACCAACCAGAAGGCGCAAGGAGGCGCTGAGATAGAGTCTTTACAGTCTATTAAATACTTTGCTCCTAGGTCATATTCATCACAGTACAGAGCGGTTACGGCTAGTGATTACGAAGCAATCGTAAAACAAATTTTTCCTGATACTGAGTCTGTTTCTGTGGTTGGTGGTGAAGAAATGACACCACCAAGATTTGGTGAAGTTGAAATATCAATCAAACCCAAGAATGATTATTTTATATCTGACTTTAACAAAGGAATTATTCTAAGTAGATTGAAAGATTATGCAGTTGCTGGAATTAAGCAATCTATTGTTGATCTTGAAATTCTTTCAATAGAACTTGATACTTTCGTATATTACAATGGAAGTAGAGTTTCTAGTTTGGACACTCTAAAGAGTAATGTTGTATCAACACTATCTGAATTTGCAGATTCTGAAGATCTTAATAATTTTGGTGGAAGATTTAAATATAGTAAATTATTAAATGTTATTGACGCCACTGATAGTGCAATTACTTCTAATATTACAAAAGTAAAAATTAGAAGAAATATGAGAACTATCCTGAACAATTCAGCTCAATATGAGTTGTGTTTTGGAAATCGGTTTCATGTAAATCCAGCAGGAGCAAATATCAAATCAACAGGATTTAATGTTGCAGGTATTCCTGAAATTCTGTATATGACAGATACACCAACTATGCTTCCCAATGGCACTTATGAGAGTGGCATTGTTTCATTTATTGCTATTGATGAAAATGGTGTAGCGTCTACAAAAGTTCAAAATGCTGGAGTTGTAGATTATAAAACAGGAGAGATTAATATTTTCACCATCAACATAGTTAGTACAGTGGTTGTTAATGGAATTATAGAGGTTCAGGCATTCCCAGAAAGCAATGACGTTATTGGATTAGAAAACTTATTTGTCGAATTATCAATCGACAAAAGCACGATAAATATGGTGAAGGACACAATTACTTCTGGTGAACAAGTTTCGGGAATCGGATTCCCAGTGACTTCAAGTTACTCAAACGGCAAACTAACAAGGTAAAATGATAGAGACTGGAATTGATACGAGAGTAAAAGTTAATCAAATTATTGAAAGTCAATTACCGTCTTATGTTTCCGTAGAAACACCAAAGGCGGTTGACTTCTTAAAGCAGTATTACAAATCACAAGATTCTCAGGGTAGCCCTGGGGATTTGATTGATAATCTTGATCAATATCTAAAGTTTGATAATATTACATCAGATATCGTCTCTGGCGTTACTACTTTGACATCAGCTGTATCAAGTAGTGATACCGTTGTTAACGTTGAATCTACTAAGGGATATCCAAATAAAGATGGTGTATTTAAGATTAATAATGAGATAATCTATTACACTGGCATTACTACAAATTCATTTACTGGATGTATTCGTGGATTTAGTGGTATTAGTAATTATTCTAATGGCGAAGTAATATTCAAAGAAACAGAAGCAGAGGCTCATACTGTCGGTATGGGTGTGACCAATCTCAGCACCCTATTCTTACGTGAATTTTTTAGAAACCTAAAGGTATTATATGCACCAGGTTTTGAAGATGAGTCTTTTGACGAAGATCTCAATATCAACAACTTAGTTAAAAATTTAAAATCATTCTACCAATCAAAGGGAACTGGAGAATCAATTAACACTCTAATTTCTATTTTATTTGGTCAACAATCAAGTGTTAGAAAACAATCAGAATTTCTATTTGAACCATCCCAAGCATCATTCAGAAGAAGACTAGTACTAGTTGCAGAAAAGGTTGGTGGTGGAAATCCACTCAATCTTTCTGGACAGACATTGTTCCAAGATGATAATGAAAATTCTACAGAAATTAATGGTGCTTCAGCTCCAATTTCTGAGGTAGAAACCACTATTAAGGGTGGAAGATCATATTATACAATTTATCTCTATCAAAGATATCAGGATCCTTCTCCTGGATTTGAAGGAACATTTGCAATAACACCACAATCAAAATGTATTGGTGACGTTCTAATTGGTGATGATGTCATTACAGTTGATAGTACAATTGGGTTCCCCAAGTCTGGTGTTTTGGTCAGTGGTACAAATACCATTACATATACTGATAAAACAATTACTCAGTTCTTAGGTTGCTCTGGAATTACTCAAAATATTCCAGCTACAACAAATATTAGAACTAACGACATCATATATGGTTATACCACAGATACAAATGAAAAAGTTGAATTAAGACTAACTGGTGTAATCTCTGAATTTGATCCCCAAGAGCAAATCTATAATGCTCAGATTGGAGAAATTTATAGAACAAAATCTATTGGTGCAAATATTAATAATCCATCAAGTGAAAAAACTTATGAAGAAATCTCATTTAATTCTTGGAAGTATAATACGGCATCTAGTATAGAAGTTAACAGATTTAATGGATCTGTTTTTGTATTGGGAAGAGATTTAGATGATGCATATCTCCGTAATGGTGATAATGTTGAAATCGTTAACAGAGGTGATCGTGAAGTTGTTGTAGGATTAGCTACTGTTTCTATTACTGGAAATAGAGAAGTCGTTCTATCTGGTGATGGAATTACTAACTTGGTGCAGGGAAGAGGTTATGATATTAGACGAATTGTAAAAAAAGCATCAAGTTCTGGTATTGAATTAGAATATGGAAATGATAAACTATTATCAAATATTCTAAACACTTATATTACAAAAGACAAGAGTGAGATTTATGTAGCATCAAATTCTCTTCCTGATTATAACATTGATTTGGTTCAAGTTGAATCTTCAATAGCAGAGGCATCTTTATCATCTGGATCTATTGAAGATTTAGATACCGATAGTGGCAACTATAATATTATTTCTTTTCCCTCCAATGTTCCTTTCATAACTGGTGATGAAGTTATTTACTCTGCTGGAACAGCAACTAATCCAATTGAAGGACTTGAGTTTGGTAGAAGTTATTTTATTGAGGTTTTAAGCCCAAATAACAAAGTAAAACTCTATGTTGCAAGATCATTTATTGATAGTGGTAGAAATATAAAAGTAAATGTTCCTTTAAATGGAGACACTGGCAGTCATACATTTTCTCTAGAGGAGCAAGTTAATAAAAAAATCAATCCACAGAAAATTCTCAAAAAGTTTTCTCTACTAAGATCATTAGATACTGGTGCTGAGACTTCTACAGTTGCTGGTGCTTGCGGTATTCTTGAGAATGGTGTAGAAGTTACAAACTTTAAAACTGATGATAAAGTATTTTTTGGTCCAGTTGAAAAAATTAACGTTTTCAATTCTGGCGAAAATTATGATGTTATAAATCCACCAAAATTAGTAATTTCTGGATCAGATAATAATGGAAGAACTGCAGCTTCAAATGTTGCAGTAAGAGGAACTTTACAGGATGTTCTAATTGATCCACAAGAGTTTAGCATTGATCAGGTCTTGAATGTAACTGTTAGTGGTGGTAATGGTGCTGGAGCAAGAGTTGAACCTATTGTTCTAGATGTATTCAGAGAAGTTGGATTTAATGGAAAAAATGCGGGTGATGGTGGTGGAGTCTCCGTTTATTTTGATTCTATTAGAACAATTAATAATCACAATTTCGGAAATGGTGAAGAAGTTGTATATGATCCAAACGGCAACAAATCAATTGCTATCACTGGTTTTGGACAAACCAATTTCACAGGAAATTTCTTAGAAACTGGTGGTAAATATTTTACTGAAATTATTGATCCAACATCATTTAGATTATATGAAAGTATCGCAGATTTTAACAGTGGTATAAACACTGTTGGATTTAGTACTGGTAGTAATAGTGGTGGTTTCCATAAGTTTAGGACAGCAAACCAAACAAAACAAATAACAGGTGTTAATGTTTTAGATAGTGGATCTGGTTATGAGAATAGAGCTGTCGCTATTCAAACTACAGGAATTACGACTTCAAACAATTCATTTAATTTCAAAAATCATGGATACTCCACAGGTGAATTAGTTACTTATTCTGCATCTGGTGATAAGATACCAGAACTATCAACTGAGGATCAATATTATATTTTAAAAATTGATGACAATAATTTTAGAATTGCAAATGCTGGTGTAGCAGGAACTAATCCCACCAATTTCAACAGAGGTCTTGCTGAAAGAATCACAGGTATTGGAACTGGTCTTCATACTTTTAATTATCCACCAGTAACTATTGATGTTGCAGTATCAATTGCAAATACTGTTGGTGTGGTTACAGCTACACCTGTTGTTAAAGGTGTAATTGTAGATACTTTATTGTATGATGGTGGTTCATCATATGGATCAAAGGTACTTAATTTCCATAAGAGACCAACCGTAGATATTAAAACTGGCACGGGTGTAGAATTACAACCAGTAATTATTGATAAGAAAATTATTGATATCTTAGTAACACAACCTGGAAATAATTATTTCTCTCCACCAGATGTTGTTATTACTAGTGAATCTGGATCTGGATGTAAAGCCAGAGCGATTGTAAATGATAATGGAAATGTTACTGATATAATTGTTTTAAGATCTGGTAATAACTATGTTGCATCAAACACCTCAGCAAAGGGTGTTTCAAGAGGGTCTGGGGCACTTTTACGTCCATCTGTTAGAAATCTGACTATTAACAGTAGAGTTAGATTTGCTGACTATAATGGAGAAGCTTTAGTTGATAAGGGTGAAAATGGACTTCAGTATTGTGCTGTTGGATATAATCCAAAGTTACAAGCAGACTTCCAAGATTTGGATTCAACAAAACATTCACCTCTAATTGGATGGGCTTACGATGGAAATCCAATTTATGGGTGTTATGGTTATACTGATCCAGATAGCACAACATCAATCATTAAATTGATTGAGTCTGGATATACTATTGATATTACACAAGTCGAAGACAGACCCTCTGGATTTGAATCTGGACTATTCTTAGAAGATTACATATTCAATGACTCTGGTGATCTGGATAAGCACAACGGTAGATTTACAAAAACTCCAGAATTTCCAAATGGCACTTATGCTTATTTTGCAACACTAGAATTAGATACATTTACTGGAGATCTTGTATCCAGTTTCCCATATTTCATTGGAAATTCTTACAGATCCAATATTGTACCAGAAAATCTTGCTGGTTCTTCAATATCACTAACTCAAGATTTTGATTTTATTGGAAATGAATTAATTAGAAATACTTTCCCATACAATGTAGCTGTAGCTGGTGCAGATTATGACTTCTTCACCCAACCATATAATTTTGATAATCAAGATATTACTGTAAAATCAAGATCTACTGGTGGTGTAACTGATCTTGCTATTGTTAATAAAGGTAGAAATTATAAAGTTGGTGATAGTATTCTATTTGATAATACTAAAACCACTGGTGGTGCTGTTGCCGCTCAGGTGTTTGAAGTTACTGGAACAGATGTTCAAAGTATTACAAAAGAATTTTTAACATACGATAAGTTTGTATTTGAAACTTTAAATGATAATCAAGTAATCGCATCTATTTCAACTTATCATGATCTTGAAGCTGGAAACATAGTTAAGATATCTGGTCTTTCTACTTATGTTGCTCAGTTAGCAGGTGATAAGTCGATTGGTGTTCCAGTTGATGATTTTAGTTTAACTGAGAATGTTCCATTAGAATCTGTAGGTGGGATGGCTACAGATCTTCCAGTATCAAGAGTTCCTGAATTTTTAAGACCAAACACTGAAATTGAAATCAACGATGAAACTGTAACTGTTTTAAATGTTTTCAAGCCATTAAATATTTTTGGAAGATTCAATAATATTATTAGAGTCAGGAGGGGAACAACTGGTTCTGGACACACTGTTGGTGCTGCACTAACAGTCAAACCAAGTCAATTTATATTTTCTTTCGATGGAGCAACTTTAGATTCTAAACCAAATGATGTTGTATATTTTAATCCAACCGAAGTAGTTGGATTTGGAACTACTACTGGTATTGCAGTAGATAGGTCATATGAAATTGGTGGCATAACAACAGATAGAAGTATTCCAACATATTCAATCTATCTTGAAAATCATCCATTCGTTGATAATCAACAAATTAAAATTATTAAACCAGGTGATCGCAATCCCATTGCAGTATCTACAGTTGGTGCTGGAGCGACATTTAACTTGCCAATAAGTGGCCAAGAGCAATTAGTATATGTTGTCAACAAAGGTCCCAACACCATTGGTATTAAAACAACACTAGATTCTACTGAGATTAACTTTATCAGTTGTGATTCGGATGATTATGAATATCAAGTTCAATCAAACTTTAAGCAAATAACTGGTAAAATTGAGAGACTTACTGCAAGAGTTTCAACTGGATCTTCTCATGGATTGAAACAAGATGATTCAGTTAAATTCGAGGTAAAACCAAATCTAACTGTTGGTATTGGAACATCAACGGCTGTAAGAATTAAGTTTGAAGAATTTGTTCAAAACGTTGTAGTTGATCAAATTGGGTTCAGTTCATCTTCTGTTGGTCTTTCAAGTTCAAGATTTAATATTGAAAGTCATGGTTTAGTCACTGGAGATCTAGTATTCTATAATGCAGATGAAACAACGGGCATTGATACTGGAAAATATTTTGTCTTCTCTGGTGATCCAGATTCATTCTCTCTTGCAGAAACTCTAACTGACTTGTCTGGAGAAACTCTGACATTAGTTGGATTCACTACTGTTGGTGGTTCATCACATACAATCTCTAAAGTTAACCCAGAAATAGAAGTAACAAGAAATAATAGTCTTAAATTTGACCTATCAGATCCAACATTGTCTGGATACAATTTCAAAATTTTCTATGACAAAGAATATAGAAATGAAATTGTAGGAACAGGACAGTCTACCGCATTTGAAATCATAGGAATAGGAACTGTTGGACTAGGAACTGCTAGTGCTACAATTCAATTTAATGAATATTTACCAGAGCAACTTTTCTACAACTTGGAAAAAATATCAGACAACACTCTGGTCGAATCAGATGATGCAACACAAAATTTCTCAAGAATTTTGTATGTTGATAGTGAATATTCTAAACAATCAACAGTTGTTGGATTAGGAACTACAGTTACAACATTCCTAATTAATCTCCCAGATAAACCAGAAAAAGATTCATATGTCAAATCTGAAGTTGAAAAGATTGAATATACGACAAGATCAACTAGTGCTTTTGGTGGAATCTCTAAGATAGATATTTTATCACAGGGATTTGAATATGATAGACTTCCTGGAATAAGTACGATCACATCAGAAATTGGTGTTGACGCTGAATTAATTCCAAAATCGCAAGAAATTGGCCGCCTCAATCTTGTTGAAATTAAAAACCAGGATTTGATTTTGCAGTAGATAAAACTCTAAAACCAGTTGCTGACATTCCAGCTCTCCATGAAGTAACTGATTATTTTACAATTGGTGCTGTTAGACCTGTCTTTGGTGGTAGAAATTTCATTAGTGCTCCAAATCTAGTTCTTGTAAACTCAGTTACAAATGAACAAGTTGATGGGGTATCTCTACTTGCCAACTTGGATGGTGGTAGTATTGACTCTGTAGATATTGTCAATTCAGGATCTGGACTTCAAGGTGTTGGACATAGTGTATTCAGTCTAATTAATGATAACGGACTAAGTTATCACTAAAATTGATAGTGTTCAAACTGGTATCATGACTCTAACGGTTGTGACACCTGTTCTAGGATTCACTACAAATCCATTAGTTCCTGGAGATGAAGTATTTGTTGATGGTATTCAAGAATATACTGGAGAAGGTGATGGATTTAACTCAAAGGACTATGGATTTAGATTCTTTGAAGTAACAAGTTTCAATGGTGGCATTAACCCTGCTGAAGTCACAATTGATCTATCTGGTATCGGAACTGGAGCTCCTGGTGTTGGTGTTACTAATGTAAACTTTGGATCTATCGTAAAGAAAGATGCATACCCAACATTCTTTGTTGAACTTGATTCCAAACCTTTTATTAATAATGAACCATTAGAATTAGTTAATGCATCTGGAGAAAGAACTAAAATCAATTTGACTGTTGATTCAAATGAAGATGCTATTTTCAAAACTAGAGGTGCATATGAATTAGAACCTGGAGATAAAGTTTATGGTTCTGTTTCTGGTGCAGAAGCCGTCGTTGTTGAAGCCAAGAGATTCAATGCTTTCTATGATGTTGGTTATGGTTCAACCATTAATTTTGGTTGGTTGGATAATAGAGGTATTCTAAATGAAGATACTCAAGTCATTCCCAATAATGATTATTATCAAAGACTGGCATATAGTATTAAGAGTCCTGTAAAATATGAAGATCTAATTGGTCCAGTTAATCGTCTTGCACACATTTCTGGAACAAAGAATTTTGCAGATACCGAAGTCACTTCTGTTGCTGTTGCTGCTACTAATGCAATTGATGACGGAACACAATCATTGGTCATTGATTTGTTTAATCAATCCGATGTAACAACTAACAATTTCTTTGACTTTGCCGTTGATACTGACGTTGATCAAAATGTAACTAATTTTGCCCAAGTTGCTACAAACTCTATTAAGTTTGGAACCAAAAAACTAACAAATTATATTGAGTGTATTACAAACAGAGTTCTTCCAATTGATGATATCAGTGAGTCATTTATTGACAGAGAAAACTTAGTTGGTACTTTTAAAGATATTATTTCATTCCCTGCAGGAACAGGGTATTCAAGATTCACAGTTATTGTAACCGATGCTGTTGATCTAACATCATATCAGGTTTATGATGTTGTAATTCTTTCTGATGGAAATAATAATTCATACATTCTTGAAAAATCTAACATTAAGTCAAATCCACAATTGGGAGTTTCTCTTGTAGAAGAAAGAGAAAGTCTAGGTGAAATTACAGCATTCTATGATCAAGTATTTGGAACGATGAATCTTAGATTCACACCTAGCAATCCAGATAAAACTTATAACCTAAAAGCTTTCCGTCAATTGTTCGATTCAAGAACAAGTGGTATTGGATCTGTTATTATTGGGGACACTACACTTATCGGTGTCACAACATCTGTTGGAGCTGGTTCTACTGAGCAAATAGTTGGTCTTGCATCTAGTGAATTTAATTCAGCGTTTGCATACGTTGAAATTTTAGATGAAGTAACTTCTGAGCGTCAATATGCTGAAGTGTCTGTTCTTCATGATGGTGTAAATGGATTCATTGCTGATTATGGATTTGATACTAGTGATAGATTATTAAACTATAGTCCAATTGGTACTTTTGGCGTAAATTATGATACTAGTGGAACTGACGATGTTGTAAAATTAGAGTTCCATAATAACGTTGGCAATCCAACTCTGGTCAAATCCAACGTAATTGGATTTACCACACTAGCGTTGGTATTAGATCTACATTCTTCAAATTAACAACTCAGGCAGACGGTACTGAAAGAACCGCAAGACTAGAGTCTAATGTAATTGAAGAAACCATGGCTGGTTATGGTATTACTGTTGTTGGAATTACATCATTATTCGATCGTGTTTCCAAGTCCATAGTTAGAGTATCAAGTGGAAATACACAGTCTATGAGTCAAGTCATGATACTCAAGAGTCTGGTCAAAGAGACATTTTCGTAGTTGAATATCCCCAACTAGGAGTAAATACTGCTACTGGTCTTGGTACATTTACATCTGAATATGATGGTATCTTTGCCAAATTGCTATTCAAACCAGATAGCAAATTTGCTGGTGATCAAATCAGAATTGAAGAATTTAGTGAAATTATCTATGGCGATCAAGACACAAACATACTTGCAATTGATGAGTTTGGTGCAGGTACTGTCATTGAGGAAGTAATTCAGTCAATCTATACACCACAAGATAGGACCAACTTTACTCTTGCATATGAAGGATATCCAATTTTTGCAAGAAGATTTAATCCTGGAAACAGCTCTGTATTCGACGCTACAACAGGAAATATTTTCCTTGAGAGTCATTTCTTGAATTCTGGTCAAAATGTTAAATATTCTCCTGGATCAACTATCATTGGTATCAATTCAGAATCTATCACAATTGGTTCTACAACTGCTGGTGGTGGTGACGTAATTGGTGACATTAGAGATGGTGTAGATATTGTTTCTGCTGCAAGTACAAATGCTGGAATTGCAGTTGGTGATGAATTCTTTGGTCCTGGTGTTGCAGCTGGTGCTACAATTGTAAGTATCGGTAACACATTTAGATTCTTCCTTGGAGACTCTGATGGCACCAAAGTTATTACTGGCATTGCAAACACTACAATCATTGCTATTGGTGATACAATTAGAGAACTTGTCACAGAAACTGGATTTGGAACTGTAACTGCAATCGGTGATCAACAAATCACTGTTGAAAATAATGTTCCTGTTGGTGTTGGCAGCACATATTATTCAGAGAGACTTGGTATTGGCATTACAATGTCCGCAGTTGCGACTGCAACCACAAGCAGACAATCATATTTCTCTGGATTTACGACAAATGTTCTTCCTGAAGATCTATTCGTAATTAGAATTGATAATAACAATATCAAACTTGCAACTAAGAAAGACTTTGCACTCAAGAACATTGGAATTGAACCAACAGGAATTGGTGCAGGTAATAATCACTTAATTGATACGACCAAGAAACTTGAAAAATCACTAATTATCCTCGATGGTGTTGTTCAAGCTCCAATTTCTAGAACTCTTGTAACACACACTCTCATCGAAGATCTTGGTGTTGGTAATACATTTATTCCACTCTCTGGTATTTCTACACTGGTTCCTGATTATATTCTCTTAATTGATGATGAATTCATGAACATCCAGAATGTTGGATTGGGTACAACTGGTGCTGGTCCAATCACTGGTGTTGGTACATTCCAATTGGCAAATGTTCAAAGAGGATTTGTTGGAACGAAAGCCGTAACACACTCAAATCAAACTGAAGTTATTGTTCATAGAGGTTCATTTAACATTGTAGAAAGTGATGTCTACTTTGTAGATACACCAAGGGGTGCTGGTGGTGACTTTATCACTGATGAAAGAGGACTTCCCTTTACTAGATCAGAATTCAGTGGTCGTGTTTATCTAAGAAATGATTATACTACAAATGAATTATATGATGATGTTTCTCCAGAATTCACTGGTGTCGGTAGAACATTTGCGTTAACTGTTGATGGTGGAAATTATCCAGTTGGATTGGATACTTCTAGTGGAAGTGGACTTCTATTCATCAACGGTGTTCACCAAGGACAATCTACGGATAACAATCCACTAAACGTATACACAATCACATCTGATGAAGATAATGTAAATGTGGAATTCAGTGGAACCAAGTTACTCTCTGGTGATCCATATATCAGTGATCTGGATGCAGTTAAAAACCAACTACCAAATGGTGGCGTAATTGTTTCAATTGCTTCCTCTGGTGGATTGGGTATTGCTCCTCTAGTTGGTGCTAAAGTAATTGCAAATGTTAATGCTGCTGGAACAATCACGGATATCATCGGATTTAATACGGTAGGAACTTATACAACAATCACAGACTTTATTTACGATGGTGTAAGTGGCATTGGAACTGTAACTACTGACGGCCCCCATGGGTTCAAGTACAGTGACTTCGTTGATTTCAGAAACATTCAGTTTGATTGTCCTAAGGGATTTGATACTTTAGTCGGTATTTCTACTGTTGATTATGATAACGTGTCTGGAATCATGACCGTTACTACATCTACTAATCATGGCCTCAATAAGGACATGAGAGTTCAGTTTGATGATCTAGAGTTTATCTGTCCTACTGGCCAATACAATAAGAGATGTGGAGTTAGCACATTCGTGTATAACAATGTTGTTGGTATCTTAACAGTTACCACTTCAACAGTTCATCGATTAAACACTGATATGCAAGTAAAACTTGAGAACTTTGAGTTTGCTTGTGCTCCTGAACATGCTGGTGTAACAACTCATGTATTCCCTGATGGTACAAATGGTAGATTCTTTAACATTGTAACTAGACTCAGCAATACAGAGTTTGAGACTCAAGTAGGACCATCCACCATTCCACATATTGGAATCAACGTAGGTTCAGCTGCCGTAGAAATTGGTGTTACCACTAATAAATTCTCAAGTGATTTAGGAATTCAGTGGGGTATAACAGGATTTAATTATACTGAATCCATAGGTGTCGCTACCATTACCACGAAAGGGACTCATAATGTTGGTGTTGGTTCTTTCGTAAGATTATCTGGATTAGCGTTCACTTGTTCAGATCAATATGCTGGTGTAACAACTCATATATTCCCAGGTATTGCTAAGGCTGGAGATCTTAATTTCTTTGACGAATTTGAAGTCACTGCAACTTCAGCGACACAGATGACAATTAATGTTGGTCCATCAACTATTGCTCATAATTATACTGATCACACTGGATTCCTCAATCGTGTAACATATGCTGATAGTTATGTTGTTCAGTCTGTTGTTGGACCAACAACATTTGTGACAAATGTCAATCCTCTTGGATATGCAAATACTTATGTTGGTGGTGGTACAGTTGATACTGGATTTACTACAACTAGGTTCCCCGATAACAGAGGAACACCTTATGCAATTGAGAACTTTGAATATGATAAGACCACAGGTTTCTCAACTATTACTACTAAGAAAAATTATAGTGGTCTTGCCATCGGTGATGTAATCAACCTATCTGGAATTGCATTCACATGTTCAGACGAACATCAAGGTGTTACCACAACAATCTTCCCAGATGGAACTCAAGGATTTGAGTATAAGATCTTTGATCTCCCTGCTCCTAATAAAATTATCACCAATGTAGGAGTTTCAACAATCGGACATAATTATGATGATCATGGAATTGTATTTGGTGTAAAGTCAGTTGGTCCATATGAAATTGATACAATTCTTTCAGATACTCAATTCATGGTTGATGTATTTAAAGTTGGATTTGCTCACACCTTCATTCCTAATAGAAGAAGAGGTGGTGTAGTTCCTGAGGCTGCCAAGTTCAACTATCTAT
>FUIF01018216.1_pt1 | contig 17356 bp, 25 predicted proteins | sample 1003461 | NCBI WGS metagenome assembly FUIF01 (sample SAMEA80401918, study PRJEB19352) | marine metagenome | reverse complement strand
CGGCGTTGGCGCCGGCGAACACCTGCCACCTGTCGGGCCGGCTGTCGATCAACCGCAACCCGACGGTGCGGCAGTGCCTCACGGTGGCGTCGGCCTCGGAGTTCAAGCACTCGCTGTTCCAGGGCGAGCTCGAGCTCGTGCTCCTGATGACCGTGGAGGCCTTCGACATGCTGGTTGCGTTCGATGCCGGCACCGAGGGGACGTGCGTGCTGACCTTCACCGATCAGAACCCCTCGCCCAACAACCACACGTACACGCTCACCCTCAACCGGATCAAGCTCTCCCGGGCGCCGTCACCGCTTCCGGGCACCGGCGAAGACTACGTCGTCACGTGTGGGTTCGAGATCCTCGAGCCGAGCGGCGGCAACGCGATGACCCTCGACCGGGCCACCGCCTAACGTACGTACGTATCTCCGGAGACGTACAGAACCGAAAGGACCGAAACCGTGGAACAGACCCGATTCGCGAACCTCGCGGACTGGACCGTCGAGCGCGAGCTGAGCCTCGACGGCTCGCGCCTCGAGCTCGGCGATGGCCGCTGGATCCTGCTGCGCCAGGCGGGTGGCTTCAATCGCAAGTTCGACCACCTGCTCGCCGTGCGACTGCGCGAGGCCGGCGTCGCCGACGTCGTCGACGAGGTCGACAAGCGCGTGGCACACGAACGCGTGGTCATTGAGGTGACCGCTGAGCTCCTCGTCGCCGACTGGGGCGGGTTCGTCGACAGCGACGGGCAGCCCATCCCGTGCGAACCCGAGGCCGCGCTCGAGCTCTTCGAGAACCACCCGCCCATCGCCGACCTGGCCGTCACGTTCAGCTACGCAGAGGGGAACTACCGCCGCCAGGCGGACACCAAAAGCGATCGCTGACGTAATCGCATGGGAGCGCACCTATGGCGAGCACCTCGAAGGCCTGCAGAGTGCGCGCGATCGGGGGTGGGAACCGTCGGCGCTGCGCAACCGGCCGCGGCTGCCAGACGGCATGGCGACCGTCAACGCTGTGCTGCGGGACCTCGCCGGCGACGCGAATCCCATGACCGGGCGGCTGCCGTTCGTCGCGATCGTGCGGTGGTGCGAGCTCGTGGGCGTCTCTGATCCGTTTCGATTGGTCGACCTGGTGCGCGCCCTCGAGGATGCTCGAGCAGCCAACGACGTCGACGGGGAGGAGGTGGGGATTGGCCGATGACCTCCGGATGCGACTGACCGGACTGAGTGTCCTCGAGAAGAACCTCGAGGCGCTCGACCGTCGCGCGGCGCGTCGCGTCGGCCTGGCTGGGCTCCGCGGCTCGGCGCGCGTCGTGAAGCGGGCCGCGAAGCGCGCGGCGCCGAAGAGGCGAACCGACCTGGACCGCATCTTCACGCTCGGTCGTCGGTCGAGCCGGACGCGCGCGCCGGGCTTCCTCAAGCGCACCACGATCTATCGCACGGTGCGCGGCGAGCTCGCGATCCTCGTCGGCCCGCGCCGCGCGGCTTTCTATGGGAAGTTCTTCGAACCGGGTGGCGGCGGGCGCCACATGCCCAAGACCGCATGGTTCTCGAGGTCGTTCCGGAACGTCGCCCGCGCCGCGTTCGAGGCCGCCGCGCCCGCCGCGTGGAAGCAGCTGACGAAGGAGGTAGACCGTGCCTAGCAAGGTGATCGGCGACCTCGTCGCGCGCCTCGAGGCGCAGACCGATCGGTTCAACCGCGAGCTCGAGCGCACCCGGCAGTTCAACAAGCGTTTCGAGCGACAGGTCACCGCGTCCGATCGCGCACTCCGAGGCATGGGTTCGACGCTCCGCAGCTTGCTGCCGGCGCTCAGCGTCGCCGCGATTGTCGACCTGACTCGCCGCACCATCGAGCTCGGCGCCGCCACCTCGAGGACGGCGCGGTTCCTAGGCCTGGCCGTCGAGGACTACACCGCCCTGCGCTTCGCCGCTCAACAGAACGGCATCGCGCAGGGGCAGTTCGATCAGGCGCTCCAGCGCGTGATCCGGCGAATCGGAGAGGTGTCGCAAGGCAACGGCGAGCTCCTGTCCACGTTCGAAGCGCTCGGCATCGAGGTGCGCGACGCCAACGGGAACATCCGACCGACGCTCGAGCTGCTCGTCGAGTACGCCCAGGTGGTGCAACAGGTCGAAGGGCGACAGCAGCAGCTCGCCGTCGCGTTCAAGGCCTTCGATAGCGAGGGTGCCCGGTTGCTGCTCGCGCTGCCGCAGCTCGCGCAGGGTATGGACCTGGTGCGCGACGCCGCCGAGGACGCGGGCGTCGTGATCGAAACGCGCACCGCGCAGTCTCTCGAGCGCGCACACGGCCCGAATCGATGCGTTCGTCGAGCGGGTGAAGGTCGCCGCGACGCTCGTCGCCGGCGCGTTCATTCAACGTTTCGACCCCGACGTCCTGCAGCAGATCGAGAACCTAGAGCGCCAAATCAGGGACTTGCGTGACGAACAGATCCTGTTCGGAAACGAGCCGTCAAGCCCGATCTTTCAGCGCAACCAGAAGGAGATCGAGCGTCTGCAACGCGAAATCTTCAAGCTGACCGAGCAGTACGAGAAGGCGGGCAAGGCGGCGGAGGACTTCGGCGACGCGATCGTGCTCGAGGACCGCCGCACACGCCGGTCCGACTTCTCCGACCTGGGCGGCCGCGGCGTGCTCGGACCCATCCGAGGACTACCCGGGCTCGACGGCATCGGTCGACCCGTCCGCCCGAACCTCCCGCCGCTCGGATCGGGCGTGCTCGCGGACCTCCGCGGTCTGCCTGGCCTGCAAGGTATCGGCGAGGACGCGGCCGAGGAGATCAGCGACACCCAGCGCGGGATCCTCGAGTCGACGCAAGCCACAATGTCCGCGTTCGTCGGTGAGATCGGCTCGGCGCTCACGACTGCCGAGTTCCGATTCGATCGTTTCGTCGATAGCGTCGTGTCCTCGATTGGTCAGATCATCGCGCGACAGCTGGTGCTCCGGACGATCGTCGAGCCGTTGCTCGGCGTACTCGACATCCCGATCGACGGGTTCGCGAAGGGGGCCGCGATCGCCGGCGGCCGGGTCCAGGCGTTTGCCAAGGGCGGTGTGGTCCGCCGTCCAACGATCTTCCCGATGGCGAGTGGCGACTTCGGTCTGATGTCCGAGTTCGAGTCCGAGGCGATCATGCCGCTGGCGCGCACGCCGAAGGGAGAGCTCGGGGTTCGTGCGGTGGGCGGTGGTGGCGGTAGCTTCGCGCCGAGCATCGTCGTGAACGTGAACGCGCCCACCGACAGCAAACAGATCCCGCAGGAGACAGCCAACGCGGTCCGCCGCGCGGTCGAGGAGGCGTGGCGGACACAGGCGCTCCGGGAGAGTCGTCCCGGCGGCTTGCTGCGGCCGCTCGCGTAGGAGGATTCAATGGATCAGTTCGTGCCCAACAAGGATCCCGAGTTCCCCGACTCCGCGCTCGAGAACGAATACCGGTCACGCGATGCGGTCTTCGGTGACGGCTATAGCCAAAGCTCAACCGATGGCATCAACGCGCACCGCCGGCGGCCGACGCTGGTGTGGCGGGTGCTCGACACGGCCGACGCCGACCAGGTCCAGGCGTTCTTCGATGGCCACGTCGGCGAGCGGTTCCTGTACACGCTGCCCTGGGAGTCGACCGAGCGGGTGTGGCGCTGCACCGCGAGCCGCCGGCGCCCGACCGGGCCTGACCGCCACCAGGTGACGGCCGACCTGGTGCAGGACTTCAATCTGTGAGCCCGCCCAACGTCACGCCGGCCGAGGCCGTCCAGTCGGCCGACGTGCACGTCGTCCAGCTCTACGACCTCGACCTCACGCCCGTGTCGGCCGGGGCGCCCGTGCTGCACATGGTGTCGGACGCGATCGTCGACGAGCTGACCGGCGGGCAGGGGCAGCCGGTCAGCTGGGGCGACGTCGACTACTGGCCGGTACCGATGCTGGCCGAAGGGTTCGACCGCACGAACCAGGGCGCGCCGCCGCAACCGACGTGGAAGGTCGGCGACGTCGGCAAGCTGATCCGGCCGTGGGTATTCGCCGGCCAGGACCTACTCGGCGCCGAGCTGACGCGCACCGTTACGCTGCGCCGCTACCTCGACGGCTTCGAGGATCCGGACGGCTCGGCCTTCATCCTCCGCGACACCTACATCCTCGAGCAGAAGCTCAGCCAGACGCCGGGCGAAATCTCGTGGCGACTGGTGTCGTCGGTCGATCAGGGCGAACGGCAGATCCCCGGTCGCCAAGTGATCCGCGACGCGTGCCAGCTTCGCTACCGCGTCTGGACGGGCACCGCGTGGGACTACACGAAGGCGACGTGTCCGTACAACGGCGCGGCGCTCTTCAAGGTCGACGGGACGACCACCGTCAACGAAAGCGAGGACCTATGCAGCCGCAGGCTGGGGACCGGATGCCGGAAACGATTCGTCGGGGTACCGCTGCCGACGAGTGCGTTCCCCGGTGTTGGAAGCAGGCGCTAGAGGCCTTCGACGAGTACGTCGAGACGTCCGACGAAGAGGCCCTCGCGGTCTGGGATGGCGAGCAGCTCGAGCTCATCGACGGCGCCGGCGAAGCCGCGTCCTTTCGCGCGAACAAAACTGTGTGGCTTCCGCTGCTGCAGCGCGCCGAGCTCGTCCTGCACAGTCACCCGAACGGCTCGCCCATTCCGTCGCTCACCGATCAGCGACAGCAGGTCGCTACGGCCCTGCCCTGGTACGTCAAGCCTCGAGGCGGCGACGGGTTCCTGTTCGGCGACGGAGCGCCGCGGCCGCCGCTGCTCGACCGCCCGACCTATCGGTGGGGCGTCACGGACTGTTTCGCGTGCGTCCGCGACGCGTTCGCCGAGCTCCGAGGCCTCCAGATCCGCAACTATCCACGCGCGTGGGGATTCTCGAAGCGGGGTGAGCCGCTCTTCGAGCAGCACCTCGAGGAGGAGGGGTTCCGGGTCGTCGGTACCAGACTCGGCGACGCCGAACCGGGCGACGGCTTGCTCTTCCGGATCGGACGTAGCGAGGTCGCGAATCACGCCGGCTACGTGACCGCTCCGGGAGTGATGCTGCACCACCCGTCGCCCGGCGAACCGTTCCGGCCGACCTGGTGCTCGAGGCGCGAGCCGCTCTCGCGGTGGACGAAGATCCCCGTTCAGGTCGTGCGCCATGCGTAGGATCCGACTCCACGGTGCGCTCGCCGAGCTCGTCGGGCCCGAGCTCGAGCTCGACGTCGGGAGCCCGGCCGAGGCTGTGCGCGCGATCGCACGGCAGCACCCGCCAGCAATGCGGATCTTTCTGTCGAGCGAGTGGCTCGTCCTCGAGGGCGGCCGCGAGCTCGACGCGCTCGGGCTGCTGACCCAGCGGCCGGTCGGGCCCGAGATTGAGATCGTGCCGGCGCCGGTCGTCGCCGGCGACGACGCGGGGATCATCAAGTTCCTGAGCGGCCTGCTCCTCATCGGCGCGGCGCTCCTGGTGCCCGGCCTCGCCGGCATCACGCTGGTTGGCGACCTCACGCTCAAGGGCTTCGTGGGGAGCCTGGGCGCGGTCGTCGGACTGTCCGGACTCTCGAAGCTCCTGGCCCCCAGTCCGCGGCCCGATCCGATGGCGCCCGAGGATGCGCAGGACCGACAGACGCGACTGTTCGGGGGCTCGACTAACCTGCTCGGCCAGGGCCACCCAATCCCGATCCTGTACGGCCAGTTCCGAGCCGGCAGCGTGCGCATCAACACACGCATCGAGTCCAAGCGAAACCCCGAGTCGGTCGAGCTCAAGACGCTGAGCGAGTACAACGTCGCGGACATCATCTCCGAGGGTCCGATCGAAGGCCTGGCGCTGCCCGGGCTGCAGTCGGTCTACCTCGATGGCACCCGCGTCCAAGACGAACAGGGCGGCCTCAACTTCCAGGGTGTGGGCGTCACGCTGATCGACGGCGCGCCGGCGTCGCCGGCGTTCCAGGGTGGCGTCGAGCGGATCTTCGGCGTCGGCCAGGCCGTCACGAACACCGACGGGACGACGGGCGAGGGCGACCTCGGCGCCGTCACTCGAGCGATCGACGACACCGACGTGCAAGACGTGCGCGTCACGATCCGCACGCCGCAGTTCTTCGAGATCGTCGGAAACGAGTTCGCGGACGCGGAGGTTGACTGGGGGATCGAGGTCAAGCCCGACGGAGGCGCCTGGCAGGCGGTCACCTCGATCATCGGCGCCGGCGAGGAGCTCCCCTGGCGCGCCGTGCAGCGCGTCGACATATCGGGGTTCGGGGATCTCTTCTGCGTGGAGGGACCCTGGGCGTTCCGCACGACGCAGGCGACCGACTGTGTGGGCTTCGACCTCAAGTTCGGGTGCGAGTACTCGACGGCGGGCGGCGCGGATCAGCTCTGCACCATCCGATGGCGGTACCGGATCGCTGGCTCGGCCGACCCGTGGACGATCCACCAATACGTGCGGACGGCGGAGGGCAACGGTGTCAACAAGGCGATCCTGACCTACGAAGACACAATCACCCGCGTCGAAGGCCTCGCCGCGAACCAGTGGGAGATCGAGCTCGAGCTCGACCCCGATACCGAAGGCTCGCTCTTCACCTGTTACATGCTCGGCCAGGAGCTCATCCCGGGTGGCACGCTGCTAGGCCGCGCGTTCAGTCCCTACGAGGAAGACCACATCGTCGAAGACCTCGCCGGAAACTACGGAGCCGGGCCCTGGGAGATCCGAGTACGGCGCAACGACGCAGACAGCGACCCGAGCTCGATCAAGGATGAAATCTGGTTCGACCGCTACGCGGAGATCATCCCCGACGAGTTCGAGCACGCCGACGCGGCGCGCGTTGAGCTGAAGCTCGATCAGGACTCTACCGGCGGCCGGATCCCCGTGTCGCTCTACGAGTCCAAGGGGCGGCTGCTCGAGCTCCCGAGCAACCTCACGACGTCGACGCGGGTCTATTCGCCGACCACGTGGGACGGGACGTTCAAGGTCGCCGAGGAGTGGTACGACAATCCGGCGTGGATGCTATGGGACCTGCTGCGCAACGCGCGCTACGGCTTCGGCCGACCGGAATCGGAGCTCGACAAGTGGTCCTTCTACGACGCCGGCGTGTGGTGCGACGAGCTCGTGAGCGACGGCGCCGGAGGCACGCACCCCCGGTTCACGTTCCACCACCAGTTCACCACGCGCGAGGACGCGCTGCAGCAGGCCCAAGCGTTGCTCTCGGCGATGCAGGCGCAGATTTGGTGGGGTGGCGGGAAGCTCTTCCTGACCCAGGACAAGCCCGCCGATCCCGTGCGGATCTTCACGAACGCGACCGTGCGTGGTGGCGTGTTCGACTACGGCGGTGTCTCACGACAGGCGCGCACCACCGCCGTGCTTGTGAGCTACCGCAACGCGGAGCGCGGCTACGAAGCGGACTTCGACGCCGACGACCGGCCGCACATGATCGACCGGTTCGGTCGCAACGAGGACGAGGTCCTCGCGATCGGCGCAACGAATTGGGCGCAGGCGCGCCGGCGCGGTCGCTACGAGCTCTTGACCTCCGAGCTCGAGGCGGAAACGATCCGCTTCGGGATCGGTGCACAGGACGCGTTCCTCGAGCCGGGACAGATCATCGAGACGCGCGACGAGAACCGGGACGCCGCGAACAGCGGCGGCCGCGTCGTGGCGTGGTCTGCCGGCATCCTCTCGCTCGACACGCGGATGGCGCACTGGGACGACGTGGTGCTCACCGTCATGATGGACGACGGGACCTATCACGAGACGGACATAAGCCCGAGCGGCGGTGGCGGTGGTGGCGCGCCTCCGCCGAAGACCTTCACGCTTGACACAGCCCTACCGGTTGGCCGCACGATCCTGGTCGGGGCGCCGTGGATCGCGGTGGATCCGACCGAGCGGACGCTCTGGCGTGTGCTCGAGATGAAGCAGAACGGTCCCGACTGGTTCGACGTCGAGGCCGTGCGCCACGACCCGACCAAACAGGCTCGGATTGAGGACTTCGCCGACACCGGGTCCGCGCTCACGTTCTACTCACACGCCGTTCCGTTCCAGCCGACCAACCTCGTCCTGTCGACGAGCTACGACGCCGCCGCGGACCTTTGGTCGGTCGTCGCGGACTTCGATTCGAGCGCGGGGCGGTACGCGCGCATGGCCGCCCAGGTGACCTCGCCGCTGACTCGCAGCGAGCGGACGACGAGCCACAATGGCACCGCGGCCGAGAATGAGTCGATTCGCCTGGTGTGTCCGATCGGGGATCATGCGACTTTCGGCGGCCTAAACGTGGCCGTCGAGGTGAGGCACCTCACCGCGGACGGTGCGACGCAGTCCGCTGCCGCGGCCGACAACATCAACATCCCGAGCTCACCGCCGTAGGAGGCGTAGCCATGAAGAACCTGACGACCCTCGGCCTGGTGCTCGCGCTGCTCGCGATCGCCGGCGTCCTCACCGCGCAGACCTACCGGCATCAGTACCCAGCCGGCGCGGTGTTCTTCACCGACGACGAGGACCTGCAGGAGAAGCTCGACGCCGGTGACCTGGGCGGAGCTCCGGCCGACGCCCAGTACCTCGTCGGGGCTGCCAACGGCGTGCTCACCTCGGAGGTGGTGATCGCGACGCTTCCGCAGCTCAACAGCCACCTCGGCGCCTCAGTCGCGGACGGACCGCACACCACCGACGCCAGCCTCCTGACCTCGGGCATCCTCCCCCCGGCCCGCGTCGGTCCTGACCACATTGACGACCTCGGCGAAATCTCGTCTTCGCTGCGTTCTGGTCTCGACGCAACCCTCATCACGGGCACGGCGACGAGTGGCGAGTGCGCCGAGTTCAACGCCGATGGAGACATTGTCGGCGCTGGCGCCGCGTGCGGTACGGGCGGCGGAGGAGGGGCGCCGACCGACGCGGAGTACCTGGTCGGCAGCGCCGACGCGACGCTCTCGGCCGAGGTCGTGATCGCCACGCTGGCGCAGCTCAATACCCATCTCGGTTCGAACATTCAGGACGGACCGGCGCCGACGAGCCGCACCGGTACTTGGGTCCACCCGACCACCGCCGGCGACGGCTTCGCGATCGACAGCACGGGCGCGAGCGCACCGTGGCGTGTCTCGTCCTCGGGATCGTCTACGGCTACGCAGTTCATCACCATTCGCCACGCGACGCTCGGTGACTTTCGCGAGCTCTGGAATAGCCTCGAGGGCGGATCGTTCCGGTTCCGCGAGAACGTGTCCGACAGCGAGATCAACGCGAACCAGGACTGCACCCTCACTGATGATGGCTGGACGGGCGCAACCTGCCCGTACGGGCAACCGCAGTGGTACGCGATCATTGGCCGCACCGGTGCCGCGCTCGGTCTGATCGAGCAGAACGCGGAGGTCTTCGACCCGCTCGACCTGAACTTCAATAACAAGACATCGGCCGGCTCGAGCGACCACGGCATCACCGTCGAGGAGTTCCTGGTTTGCGAAGGCGGCGACAACGACGGGACGCCTTGCACGAGCGGCGGCGACTGCACCGGCGCGGGCACGTGTACGAAAGACGACGGGATCTTTCGGTTTTCCCGACCCGGCACCTGGCGCTGGGATATCAGCTTCTCCGGCTGGTGGGCTGACCCGACGCTTGGCCGGTATAACACGTGTGCAGGCGGCACGAATTCGGGAATGAGCTGCCGCCTGGATGCGGACTGCCCATCGAGCACGTGCTCGAGCGACAGCGGCGGCACCGTCGCCTGCCTCGAGTACCTCGGCTATATCGAGCCGGGAAGCTCGGGCACCGGCAGTATCGCGGCGCAGTCTACCGTCGTCCTCGCACCAAAAGGCCAGTACAACGCGAGCGCAGCGCTGAACGTCCACACCGCAGAGAGTCCGTCGGTTGGGAGTGGCATCCTGACGGTCGATAGCGCCGGTGTCGACTTCTACTTCTACAGCGATCAGTGCAACTTTGGCGGTGGCTCGACGACCGAGGAGTTCGACCACACGGTGATCGCGCGGACGCTGCGGATTATCTGGACGCTCGTGGCGGATGCGTCGTGAAGGGGCTCGCGACGCTACTGCTCGGTGGCCTCCTCTTGATCGCACCCTCGACGCACGCCGGCGTGGGCGCTAGTGGCATCACCGGCGGCGACACACCGCTCGCGGTATTGATCGTCACGCTCGACGACTACGGCACCGACGTCGGGGACAACTACGGCGCAACGGGCACGTTCGCCATCCCGCTGCCCAACTTCGATCGGCTGAACGACGACGGGGCACGCTTCACTCAGTTCTATGTCAACCCCGCGTGCGCGACCACGCGCGCGTCGCTCTGGAGCGGTCAGCACAACTTTCGCACCAACGTCTACGGCGCGATCGCCGGTGGGCTGTGGGATTCGGATGCCGACCACGTGATCGGCCTCCGGGTCCTGGCGCTGGGCGGCCAGGCCTGGCAATACGGGAAGTTCGGGCTGGGCGACGGGGACTACGGCAACTGGGCCGCGGCCGCGGCCGGATTCGACGCGTGGCACTGGGCGGGCGTGACGCTCGACGGGACGGGCTACCGCAACTGGAAGCTCGAAACCCAGGATCAAGCTGGCTTCATCGCGGCCGGGCCGAGCTACGCCACGGACCCACCGTCGTTCTCGGGTCAGTCCGAGTATGTCGACGACGCGATGGTGGATCGCATCGTCGCGGACCTGAACGGGCGCGATCGCACCATCCCGTACGTGGCGGGATTCGGGATCGCGAACATCCACACCCCGCTTCATGACCCGGCGATGGCCGCTCCGGCGAACAGCTGCGACGCGCCGCTTTCGAACGACGATTGCAAGCTGCTCATGATCGAGAAGGCGGACGAGACGATCGGTCGATTGATCGACGAGCTCGACTGGGGTCGGCTGGTCATGTTCGTGTTCGGCGACAACGGAACCGGCGGAACGGGCAAGGGGACGAGCTACGAGAGCGGAATCCGGGTGCCGGCCTACGTCTACGGCGCGGGCGTGCCGGCCGGGGGAACCATCACCGACGCGACCGGCCTGGTCGACGTCCACATGACAACGCTCGATCTTCTGGGAGATACCGCTTACGCCGGCACGGCGACGCTGGACGGCTACTCGATGGCGACGCTGATCGGCCACCCGTGCGAGCGCACCGATAGCCGCTGTTGGGGCGATCGCACCGGTGTCGTCTACTCGGCGCAGGGAGACCCGCCGACCTGGCGCGCGTACCGCGAGACGCTTGGCACCTACCCCGACTACAAGCTGCGCTACGACGGGACCACGGGCGACGCCGAGCTTTACGATCTTTCGAGCTACGCCGGCTGGGGCCAGGAAACCGGCGACCTCTGCGGCGGTGACGGGGACTGCTCGAACCTCACGGGCACCGACCTGCTCGCGTTCGATTCGCTTTGTTCCGGGCTGAACGCGCTCGAGCCCGGGATGACCGTCCCGGCGTGTGGTGGCGGCGAGTTCTTCGCGGCGACCGAGCAGCGCTGCCAGGACCTCGACATTCTCGCCGGCTACGACTGCATCGGCAGCGAGCCGTTCAACGGCTCCATGATCGACGACACCAGCCAAGGCGGCCTCAACGTGGACGAGGGCAACCCGTGTGTCTTCGTCGACGCCAGCGACAACGGATTTCCGACGATGGTGGCGCCGGAGCAGGTCTGCAGCTGGACGATGCCCGACAACGGCGACTTGATCTCAGCGACCGTCGACTTCACCGACGGCACGCTTTGTGCGCGTGGCTACATCAGCTTCTCTTCGGGCTTCCAGACCGGGGGCAGCGGCGGCACCGACCCGAACGTCAAGCTGATGCGATTTCAGGATCCGAAGTGCACCGGTGGCTCGTGTCTCGACGACTGCGTGACGAACGGCAACTGCCAGCCCGGAACCGAAACCGAGTGGATCGAGGCAGGGCGGTGGCGGGTCAGCGACCACGGCAACGGCATGTTCAACCCCGACACGATCGGCGCCCACTACCCCGAGTCGGGGGATTCGGTCGACATGTTCGATTGCCGGGACCACTCGTGCCGCTACGAGATGTGCCTCGACCATAACAAGAACGGCGACGACAAGCTGTGGGGTCGTGGATATCTGGTCAACATGGACAACGGCGACCGGCGGGACTACGGCCCGATCGAGTACCCAACGCCGCAGGCCCTCGCGTGGTCGGGCAGCAACTTCAAGCCCTTCCAAATGTTCGCGCAGAGCAACAGCGGCAACGTGCTCTACGGGTCGTTCGTGATGACCGCGGTCAAGCTCGCTGTCGACGATACGTTTTGGATCGGCCCGGCCTGCGCCGAGCTGTCTGGCCAAGACGGCGATCCGGACTGTCCGTGATGAAGCGGCTACGACTCCTGGCTTCGGTGCTGGGCTATGTGGCGGCCATCCTCGCCTCGATCGTCGCACTGGCCGAGTCGTCCGCACTCGATGCTCTCACCCAGCAGAGCACCGCGCGCGAGTCGTTGAACGGCGAGGCCATCGTGTACCTCGCACAGGAGCTCGGGAAGTGTCGGACAGAGGCAGTATTGCGCTAGCGCGTCGGGTGTGGGCGTGGATCAGCGGGCACGTCGGGGCGTGCATCTCGCTCGCCGGGCTGCTCGGCGCAGCCATCGCCACCACGGTGATTTACTTCTCCAACCACGAGGTCGCCCACGCGCTCGACCGTGCGCAGATCCGACAGCTTGGCGAGGACCTCGACGCCCACATTCGAGCCGAGTCGCAGCTCGTCCGTCGCCTCGAGGACCTCGTCGATTCGATCGAGCGGCATCACCAAGACGACCCACACACCACCAGACACCGAAAGGATCGAACGCATGTTGAACGGCGTTAGGGCCCTACTCCAGGGCAAGAAAACGTACGTGGTGCTCGCCGCCGCTGGCCTCGTGTGGGCCGGCAACGCCGGCGAGCTCATCCCCGACCCGATCGCGGCCACGACCTACGAGTTTCTCGGTTGGGCCGGCGGCATAACGATCGCGGCGAAGATCAACCGACTCGCGAAGGGAACGCTCGGGCAAGTGGGCGTGGTGATGCTGGCGCTGTTGGCGGCGACGCTGCTGCTCGTCGGTTGCGCGGGGCTCACGCGCCAAGACTGTGAAGCCCAGGTCGCCACGTTCCGCGCGGCGGTTGCCGCGTGCACGATCAAGTGGCCCGACGATGACCGGACGCGACGCCAGTGCGAGGCGACGGCGAACGCTGCGCTCGAGGCCGCCAACGCGTACTGCCAGTTCGAGGAGGAGGAAGCCACCACTTCCGAGTAGGCCGAGCCGTCGGGAGGGGGCGGCTCGCCCAGGCCTGGGGGCGACTCGGTCCCGTCCCCGGGCCGCCTCGAGGCCGAACGTTCGAGCGCCCCGCCGGACCGTCCGACGGGGCGCTCTCAACCAAATAGACCCACTGCACCGATCAGGGTAGCGAACACCGCCCGGTGGCGACGCCGAGGAAACCTGCGAGCACCACCAGCGAGAACCCGAACGCCCACCCGCTGCAGCGGTCGAGCTCGCCGAGCAGCCTGTAGCCCGCCCATCGATAGAGCCACCTCATGGCCGTCGCGCTCCCCGCGCCTTGAGGCGTCGAGCGATGCGACTCTGGGCGAGCGCACCGCGGTGGAACGCGATCATCTGATCGAGCACCTGGACCTCGGCGTCCCGGTCGCGTTCGTCGTCGTAGTCCTCGCAACCGAGCACCTCGCGCCGCACGGCTTCGAGGTTCGCGAGCGCCTCGGCCACTTCGGACAGCGGCATCGGCTGCGCGCGCGGCTCCGGGTCTGGCTTCGGTTCGTTGTCACGCTGCCCCTGGAACGGCACGTCCCGGCCGTTCAGCGGTCCCTTCGGTCGCCCCCTCATAGCAAGCCAGCCCTCCTGGCCGCGCCGAGCATGGCGTCGACGCTGCGGCCGGCCTCCTCGATGTCCTCGTGGCACTGGCACACCGGGCACTCGCGATGCCTGGTGAGCTCGTGGCCGCCGTCTTCGTGCTCCTCGGTGAGGATTCGGTCGGCGGCGACCTTCGCCGCGCTCCTGGCCTTCTGCTCGGCGCGAACGCGCCGGCGTGTGCTGGACTGGATTCCCATTCGGTCCCTCCCTTGACGCGCGCCCCGGAGGCGCGCTAGACGAAGGCCCATCGTAAGGGGGGGTTACGTAAGTGGCAAGCACACACCTCGAGGACCCGGCCCGGCCGTGCTCGAGCGTCCGACGGCTGCGCAACGCCCTGGGCCTGACCCAGGACGAGCTCGCCGGCGCGCTCGGCTGCCACCGCGTCAACGTCTCGCACATCGAGCGCGGCCTGCAGGGCCTCACGGTCGAGCAGGCGCTCACGTGCGTGGACCTGTGGCGATCCGACGTCGACACCCTGGGCGGCCTCGAATGGCTGCTCAGAGGCTCCAGGGCGGCCGCATGAGCGACGCCCGAGCCTTCCGACGGATTCCCCGGGATCTCTGGTTCAAGTACTCACGCGGCTGCACGTGCGAGGTCTGCGCGCTCCTCGAGCTCGACGAGGACCAGCACATGGGACGCGTGCGGCCGATCCGCGAGTACTCGAGGCTGTGGTCGATGGGCCGCAAGGTCGTCGCCCGACTCGTGGCGGAGTACCAACAGGCGCTCCTCGAGTGGAGCTCTCATCAGCCCCGAAAGCGGGGCCAGGACGGGACCACCTCGGCGCCAGAGCGGGACCACCGATCGCCCGGAATCGTTCATGAAATCAGGGGTGGCGGAACCGGGCCGGCGCCACTTCGGGGCCAGGACGGGACCACAACGATTGAGACGAGACGGGGTGGGGGAGCTCTACAAGCTCCCCCACCCCCTGATACGGACACCTGGGCGCCGCCCGGCGAGCTCACGACGGCCGCCGCGCAGCGCAACGCCGAGCTCGCCCGCATCCGGGATGAGCTCGAGCGACGGATGGCGATGTGACCGAGCGAACCGAGACACCGACCCGCCACCGCTGCCGAGTCTGCGGAGGGAACTACCGGACCGACCACACGCGGACGTGCGAGCACGGCGTCACGTGTCGGGGCTGTGGCTGTCCCGACTGCGCGCTGGCGGCAATCCGGGAGCGGGTCCGTCGGTATCGGGCTCACCAAGACCGAAGGCGCGCGCTCGAGGAGGCTCGGACGCGCTGGATCCACGAGTGAACGGGGGGCTGGGGGGTGAGAGGTATGGACTACGACGGACGACCGATGCGACAGCTGCCGAACGATCCGCTGCCGTGGGTGCTGGTGGTGGCGCTTGCTCTGGTGGGGACTGCGTTGGCTGTGCACGCCGACGTCGTGCGATTCGAGCAGTCACCTGGTGGGACCACGGCCGTGCGCTGGGAGCTCGTCTTCACACCTGAAGTCTACGACGTGCCAGCCGACGGCGAGCTCGAGCGACCCATCACGGTCCAGCTCTACGCGATCGACGCCGCCGGCAACCGGTCGGACCCGAGCAACACGTTCGACCTGTTGAGCCGGTACCACGTGCGAGGTTCGCTCGCCTGCCGAGGTGATCTCAACAGCGACGGCGCCGTGGCACTCGACGACCTCGCGATCCTGTTCGACCTGGCCGTGGGCGTGGCGCAGTGCTCCGACCCGTGGCCGGTCGATTTCAACGAAGGAGCAGCACAGTGAGTGACCTACCGAGGACGCCGGTTGCGGTGTCCGACCTTCCGACGTACCGGACGCCGCTCGGGCATGTGCCCAAGCTGGGACGGTTCGATGCCGAAGAGGGCCCATCCACGTTCCAGGTCGCCGGCGACTATCCGGTGGACGACGACGGGGACCTGGACGAGGGCGCCGCGCGCCAGGTCGGGCGCGAGCAGCCCACCGAGCGATCGGCGATCGAGTGGGCCCTGGCCGAGGGTGTGATGCGGCCGGCCAGCAAGGAGGAGCTCGCCAGTGCGTCGTCCGAAGACGCCGAAGGCGAAGAGTCCGAAACCGCGACGCCCGAGCCCTAGGCGTCGCGGGTACGACTCGAAGTGGCAAGCGTTCGCGAAAGCGATCGCGGCCACGTGGATCCGAGAGGGCCGGCCGTGCGGATGGTGCGGCCGGCCCTTGAGGCCTGGGCAGACGCTCGACGTCGACCACATCGTGACGCTCGCCCAGGCGCCCGAGCGGCGTTTCGATCCAACGAACCTCCGGGTGTGCCACCACTGGTGCCACTCCCGGCGCACCGCGCAAGACAAGCAAGCCACCGAACGGGGTTATCGGCTCGGAGTCGGGGCAGATGGACTGCCGGAGGATCCGGACCACCCGTTCAACCGGGAGGACTGAGCACATGATCGAGTCCCAACACCACCACCTCAACAGCGAGGAGCTCGTCGACTACTCGAGACGCCTCGGCGCGATCCGTGAGGACGTCGAGCAGCTCGAGCGGGCGTTGGCCACCGTGCGGCGTGTAGTCGAGGGCGAGCTTGAGTCGTTGCGGAACCTCGCTCGAGCGCTCGAGCGCCGGATCGTCCACGGTAACGAGATTCAGGGCGCCGCTGCGGCCGTGGTCGAGAAGGCGGGCGAGGAGGACGGCGAGTACCTGCACCCGCCGCTGCACGCCAGCACGGTGGACGGTACTCGCGATGCCTAGGAAGCTCACCGAGAAGCAAATCAGCGCACTGGCGAAACGAGCCGGCCAGCTCTCGAGGTCGATCGCTCTTCAGAAGGACGCGCAGAGCGAAGCGGCCAAGACGGCGCAGGCGGAGATCGACGCCGACCAAAGCGAGCTCAACCGGTTGCTCGAGCAGGTCCGAACAGGCCTGGCCGACGAGGTCGACGAGCCGCTCCCGCTTGGGGGTGGCGATGCCTGACCAACGCCAGCCCATGACGCCGGCTGAGTTCGACGCTGCGTGTCGGGCTCTTTGGCGCCGCTTCGTTTCGCTCTCCGAAACGAGCGGCCGCCGTACGCCCGGCCGCAATTCGGACCCGGTTGTCGATGGTCTGCCGACGAGCAAGCACCTGCTCGGCATGGGCAAGGACTTCACGGCCAGGCCGATCCTCGAGGGCATCGCAGAGCAGCAGTACTACGGGCGGGTGGCAGCGTACGCTCGTGAGAAGCTCGGCCTGTGGGTGGAGATCGAGGCCGACCACGTGCACGTACAGGGGCTCCCGCCTGGCCCTGTGTTGCGATGGTGGATGGACAAGTACGCACCTGGGGGGTGGGTCTAGTGGAGCCCGCAGCCATCCTCGCCGAGCTCAAGCGTGGCGAGCACACGACGTCGCATCGACTGATGCACGCCCGGATCCAGGGCGGCTCGCTCGTGGTCGACCGCTTCGTGTGGCGAGACATCGGGTTCGAGCGATCCATTCGCAACGTGCGGACGAAGCAGGGACGAGAGCGGGAGGTGCTCTACACGGTGGGCGAGCACGCCGTGGCCAGCCTTCCCGCTCTACTCCGCGAGCTCGAGCTCGAGTTCGATCGCCGCGCCCAGCACCAGGCCGAGGGGGACGGCGTGGCGCCGCTGGGGGGGAGGGTCGAAAATCCGGCGATCCGCCAGGGAC
>FUIF01015143.1_pt1 | contig 17371 bp, 34 predicted proteins | sample 1003461 | NCBI WGS metagenome assembly FUIF01 (sample SAMEA80401918, study PRJEB19352) | marine metagenome | reverse complement strand
ACCAAGTGGGCTGACCTTCCAAACGCCTATACCAACTGCATAGGCCACCTAGTCCGCACCAATGGAGATAACAGCACCATAGTGTTTGAAGGGGTGGATGGTGAGTAAAGAGTTGATAGAGCGGTTGCTGGATTTATCTAGGCGTATTCGCGCAGTGAGAGAGTCTGGAGCCGATTGGCGTCACTTTGGCGCCCAGGACGCGCTAGACGTTGCTCATGCTGCTGCTGCGGTAGAGCGCCAACAATGGACGCCTGTATGGATACCTGTATCTACCTTGCCAAACGCGGACGATGAAGTTTGCGCGGTCATAGTCAATGGGGTTGTCTCACGATGTGCGGGGTACTCACCAGCCCTTCCTGAAATGCGGGACGGAGACGAGATTATCCCCGCGCAACCTGCCGAATGGTGGCTAGACAGCGAAGGGATAACGGTAGAGACGGACAGCGTCACCCACTACCTAGCACTTCCCCCACTACCGGAGAGCGAATAGCCATGAACACGACAGCTCAGCAAATTGGCGACTGGTTCGATGCTGGAGTACGCAGCGGGCACCGTTACATGGTGGTTTTATGCGACACCTTCGACTACTACGACTATCCGGTGTATTGCGATGAAGAGAAAGCCCGCAAAACCCTGGCCGAACCAGGGAGCATGCAGCGCGTCATGGAAGTTTATGACCTGAAATCCGACAAAGAGGCTCAATTGGCGCAGGACCGCTGCTGGGCACTAAGGCCATGAGTAGCCCTGAGAGGATTTGGGTTTACTACCAGCGCGACAAGTACCTCCAGGCGTCCACCATCAAAGCCGATGGCGAAGTCGAGTACACCCGCAGCGATCTAGTCATACCCAAACCAGACGATTTAGTAGCAAGAGTTGCGGCGCTTCCTGACAACAGCTTTAGCTTGGTTGCGAATGCTGAATATTCAGACCCAAGGCTTTTGGATGACGTGCTCCGCTGGCTCCGGCACATAGAGAGTATTCGCGGTGAGTGACTACGCAGATACCTTTTGCCCCGCAACCATGTGCCCATTGTTTGCCAAGGAAGGTTCGCCGTGGACTGGCGAGAAGAATGCGAAGTGTGAAGGCCCGGACTGCGGGTGGTATGGGAAACACGGCTGTGAAGGCGCTGTGGGCGCTCAGATGCAGGTTGAGGAAGCCAGTGAAGGTGGACGGGTGCTAATCGCTATCGACACCCGAAAACGTTTAGGAATCGGCAACAGCAAAACCTACGACTGCGAGCGTGCTCACGAGTGTCAATGGCAGCAGAGAGCTAACGGGTTATGCCCGCCAAGACAAGCCCTTGCACGCGGCCTAGACCCTAGGGTGGTGGCCTTCTAAATGACTAACACAGCCTTACTAGAGCGTATAGCGGAGATAGAGGGCGCAGAGAAGTTCAAGCACTACTATGCCCTCAAAGGGGAGATGTGGAATCCGCTGGAGTCAGACGCAGACGCCTTTGCGCTGATTGAGAAGTACGGCCTGACTATTGAGCGATGCACTGGGTTTGATGGCGACTGGTTTTGGACAGCAGACAACCGGCACGACGGCAACACCTACGAAGATTTTCCGCAAGGGGTCGACCCTGACCTAAAGAGCGCCATTGTCCTAGCCGTGGTAGCAGCCCATGAGTAAGTTCAGGTACTTCATTTGGTGCGCGAGGGTTCAATGGCTTGGCTGGAAGTACGGCCTTGGCTGGGTGCTGAGCGATGACCCGCAAATGATGCGCGAATCTTTCGATGACGAGCTGTGGCCTAGTGACTACCTCAGCGAGGCTTATCGTGATTGGTAGCAGCCCATAGTGGAGGGGAATGATGGATGGCGAAAACGGCGCACAATACGTTGTAAGCGCCTTCATGACATGCAGTCTCATTGTGGGCATGGGCTGGATAGTCGCGGCCAATCCATTGCTTCTGGTGCCGGCCTTGTTGATGACCCTTCCTGCCGCTTGGGTTGGGAGCCATATCCATGACTGACCAATACCAAGACCTTCTAGAGCAAGCGGATCGCTGGCTAGAAGGCGAAGAAGTAGAGGATGAGGATTTCTATGTCGACTGCATAGAAGGCTTGTCCTTAGCCGTACGCGCGCTGCTCGATGAGCAGGATAGGCTGAAGTTTTCTATCGAGTTTGGCCAAGTGTTACTTGGGGCTTCACTGGAGCGTATTGAAAGCCTGGAGCTTCAAAACTCTAGCCTCAGAGATGCACGCTTCCATCTAACGCCATGACCAAGCAGGGGGAGCCATGAGAGACACAACTGGGTTTTCTCTTCGGGTTGAGCCTAGCCCAGGCGCTGACATTCAAAAGTTGTGCGCCGAAGCAATCCACCTGGCGCATAGAGTGTGCACCAATGTTGTGTTTGAGGCCAACGGCGTAACGGTGATTGCCAAATGCGACCAGCGCGACGAACGTTCATTGTGGGGGCAGTGGAACGCTGAGGTCACTAGTAGCCACTCACACAAAATTATCGCGGGGGGCCAACCATGATTGACAGGCCAACACCAAGACAAGTCGTCGACCGTCTCAATGACTTTCGCAAAGCCGTTACTGGCAACACGCGGGAGTGGCACGAGTTTTACTTGCGCATACCTGCGGACCCAGCCCATGACAGTGATTTTATTTTCACTGAGGCGGCACGATTGATTGAGCAAGCGTATCTGGAGCAGGGGGAGCAATAGATGCAACCGTATCAGCTCGGCGACAAAGTTCGATACCACCCAATCATCGGCGGCCCACACGATGAGCGCGAGTACGAGATACGTGCCATCCAGTTTGGCAAGCGCACGCTGGTTTGGCTCAAGGGCAAGTCAGGTTGTGTTGCTGCTGAAGCGTTATCCCCGGTGCAACCGTGTGAGGGAGTGAGATGAGCGAAGACGAATTTTGGGCCTACCTGTACTTCCACTCAATGTTGGAACGAATTGGATGGGTAACGGTTCACATGGACACAGAAGCGGTCATGGGCATGGGGGCCACCACCGATAAGGAGGGGGAGTGAGCCAGAGAGTAGTACTTAACGTCAAACACGAGCGTTGTCACGAAGCCGCAGACGCTTTCTGGCGCTATTGGGTAGAGAACGGCGTCCCCCACAAGCACGGCTACTACGAGTCAACGTGGGGCGCTATCAATGCCGCCTTGGCCGAATGCGGAGTAATTACCAAACCAATAGGAGATGAAAATGGCACACCACAGTGAATTTCCGCCGGAGTTTAGCGAGAAAATGAGGGAACTCATGGAAAACGAGCCGCTGAAAGGCGCTACCGGGCAATTCCCCGAAGGCAAGATGAGCAAGCTTGATGAGGGCGGCATTCAATTTGCGGTTGGGAATCGTGACGGCAAGGTGGTCATGGACTTTGGCAAACCCGTGCATTGGGTGGGCATGTCGCCGCAGGACGCCTGCGATTTGGCACAGTCTCTAATTCGTCAAGCGCGGAACGCGAGCCGTCAGACGGGGGAGCCAATCACTGTGAACATTGGTTAGGTGAACCACTACAGCAAAGGGAAGGATGAAACGCGAAGAACAACAAACTCAAATCGCCATCATTGAGTTCGCGGATTTGTGGAACGTTCACATACCCGATATCGGCATGACGCGCATTGGCGAGTATCTCTTTCACATTCCCAATGGTGGTAAGCGCAACAAAGTCGAGGCGGCGATTTTCAAGGCCATGGGGGTGCGCGCGGGGGTGTGGGATTTGTTGTTGATGATCCCCACCAAAACGCATCACGGGCTATTCATGGAAACCAAGGCGGGAAGGAACGGGCTCACCGAATCGCAGATCAAGTTCATGGGGCGCGCCCAAGCAATGGGCTACGGCACCGCAGAAGTGCGCGCAGTGGATGAATTTCGTGACGCGGTGCTTTACTACCTGTGCGGGAAACCTGAAAGATTATGAATCGGCAGAATGATGACGAGTGGTACAAGGATTTAGGACCGGTGGCGCTGCGCCTCGCGCGCTTTACCGATATGGTGGCGAGCCCCGTCGAGCACGGCAAAGCGGTGGAGCGAATCTTGCGCGAGCATGGTTTTCAGATCGTGCGCGATGTTGAGCCCAAAGCCCCGCCCGATACCGGCAGGGTGTGCGTGGATGGTGGTGAGCTCATCGACCCGGCCCGCACCTTTGTAGAAACCGATCACCGGATTTGGCGCATGGGTTCTTTGATGTTGTCCCAAGCTCAAGCAAGCTCGCCTTATCAGCTGTGGGGGGTGCGCGGTCAATCATCCAACGGCATCGTTCACCGCTATAGCATTGATGAATTTGAGACCATGGAAGAGGCCACCGACTTTGCAAACAAAATCTTCGATGCCCAGCCGCACTAAGTTCAAGCCGGCTAACCGTCACGAGCGGTCGAAAAAACTGTTGGACGATTGGTATGTGGATCGCTTCGAGCATGGTGATGTGAACTATCGAGCGGTGAAGGGTGCGCCGGTGTTGGTGCAAGGCAAGTCAGCCGATGCGCCGTGGCAAACCCAATACACGCGCAAGGTGGTACTGCAATGCAAAAACTGTGGCGGCCCTTATGGCACGTGCGGTGAGCAACCGTGTGGTCGATGGGAACCCGTTTACCCGCAGGAAACCGCGGCCGGGGTGGAGACCCGCCCACCGCCGAACAAACCGGGATTGCGGCAACCGCTGGACATCAACGCCGCTGGGAACTTTCAGCCTAATGCGGATCTGATGTTTATGTTGATGACCATGGTGCACATTAGCCAGGTATCGAGCGACTACCACCGGGCGCTGGAAATGCACGCTGCGGGGTACGCGGTGGCGGCCATCGGGGAAGAGTTGCGGTGCGGTGAATGGCGGGCCGGTCAGTACGTTGAAGCGGGGCTGGGCATCATTGATTCATTGCTGCGATTGAAGCCGTGGTGATGACTAATACGGGCTACCAACGATGAGCCTGGACGAATTTCGAACCATCTACAACGAAATGATGGACGAGGCGCGCGAGGGCAATTACCAGCGCGCCGACTTCGACCAGCGCCAGCTATCCAGACTCACCAAGAACGCGAAGAGATACCTCAGCAGGCGCGTATGCATGGCCTGCGAGCAGCCTCTGGACCGTGTTGGGTGTGGGGCTTGCTACGCCCCGCCTTGCTCTTGGAAAACGCGCTGGAAGCGGCGGCGCAGTTGCCTGAAGGAATACAAGCCGCGTAGTACGGGCTACCAACCCTAACCAATGGAGGTTAACTGCTAATGCCGAACAGAGATCTCAACCCGCATCAAGCAGCAATGTGTGCGGTGTGGCTGTGGCACGATGAGTACGCCGATTCAAAGCTGGGGACGATGGGATTTTGGGATTCGCTCAGCAAATCCAAGAAAAGGACCGCCGTGCGGATGCTCAAAGATATTACGTCGCGTCGACCCTACACGGGACGCATACATAGCTAGATGGAGGTGAGGTGATGGGGGTTGAAGTCTTCTACGTCGAGCAGATTGGCAAAACATGGCGGGTACTGGACGACGATATGGATGAAGTTACTCAGCTTGAAATCGAGAGCGCCGGCGGCAAAGAAGCAAGCCTCAAAACGGCGATACCTTTGCTCCACAGCTGCCTAATCGACGAGGGCGAAGCTGACTATCCAATCATTATCCCGCTACCTACCAATACATATGGGGTTTGATATTGACGCTCACCAAGTAAAACGCTATTTTCCGCTCATCCTGCCGTTAATGCCCTTGGGTTATAATGCAGGCCCTTCAGTGACTCAAAACCGGTCAATTGATCTGCCGATTGTTGACCGGTTTCTTTTTCATAAAGCGTCACAAATCACCGGTTTTTCTTCACCAACGGCTTTGCTCGGGTGGCTAAGCTAGGGACTTTCTAATGCCTGATCAGCCAGCAATCACGGCCGAGCGCGTGCACGTCAGTATAACCACCATTGTTAGCGCCGCTTGCGCGTTGCTGGTTTTTGGCTACCAGGCGTTGGCTGGTGACATTGATGAAACCACCAAGAATGTGCAGAAGAATGCTGAGGCCATTGCGGTGCTGGTCGAGCATGACAAAACGCAAGCCGAGGACATCATTGAAATTAAAGATGATGTGGATGAAACGGCCAAGTTAGTGCGTGTTAACCAGCGAACCCTCGACCGCATCGCCATCAAACTTGAGGTGGAACCCGTCAGCGACGATGAGTGATTGGGGCTTAGAATATTTCAAACCGCATGAATTTAGGTGTCGCTGCCCAGACTGTGAGGGTGACGGTGACGAAGCAAATTTGACTGGCCTGAATATGAGCTTGGAATTTGTGGGCACGCTTGACACATTGCGAGATCGGTTAGGTTTCCCGTTGGTGGTGACCTCGGGTTGGCGCTGCCACAGACATTGGGCCGAGCGCGACAAATTAGTACCGGGTGCTCATCAACTCGGTATTGCAACGGATTTTGCGCTGTACGGCCAAAAGGTTTTTCTGCTGATGGGCGAAGTGTTACGAAACTTTCCAACGATCACGGGCATGGGCCTGAATCAGAAGGGCGATGTGGATAAGCGATTCGCACATCTGGACTCGGCGCCAACCATTCCAGGCGTGCGAATGCGGCCATGGGTGTGGACTTACTGAATGCCTTACAGCTTTGCTAAAGAAAATTTTGCGCTCATCCTAAGGTTTGTGTTGGCGGTGGGCATCACTACACTGTTTGGTGTGGCCTTATTCCACACGGGTGACATTCCCGACATTATGCTTGGTGCGTTAGTGGCGATTACTACTCAGGTTTGGGCTTGGTTTTTCGGTAGCTCAAAGGGGAGTTCGGACAAAACGTCCCGGCTCTTAAATGGAGGCGATTAGATGCGAAGTTATTTGTGGCTCGTGGTGGTGTCGTTGCTGGCCTTGTCGGGTTGCACCACGCTGAAAGACAGCATTGGCGCAGCGGCCCTCACCATTGACACACTGGCAGAGTCGGCGGCCGATGAGTGCGCGAACCCAACCCCACAGCACGGCTGTGTGGAGGATTCCGCGATCACCACCGCTGAAGCGATTTTTGTGCGCCAGCAATTGCAGGTTGGTCAAGATGCGTTGGTAGACGCCAACACGGCACTCAACGCGGGTGACAAGGCATCGGCGGGCAATTGGTTGGAGCAGGCGCAATCGGTGATCGATGCGGTGAAACGAATTTTGACCAGTAGGGGCGTTCAATGAGTATGTCAGTATTGGCTGCCATCGAGGCCATTGAAGCGGTGATGAATTTGGCCATGCAAGCGGGTGTGAATGTCGCTCGCTACCGGGCCATGAAAGAAGAAAACGGCGGCGAGCCGTTGACTGACGCCCAGCGCGAACAACTGTTGGCTGACTCCCAATCAGCCATCAACCGCCTACCCGAAGGCACAGAATAGATTGGCGCGGGCATGCTACTGGGGGTGAATGAAATTTTGAACCCTAAAATGGGCGCGCGTGGTGGGTTCCGATCACCCCACGTGATTGGCACGCGCCCAATTTTTTCTCGCAGGTAAGGCCGTTATGGCAGGTGGGCGCCGCCGATTGCGGCGTGGTCGCGTATTGCCGTTCATCCAGCAGCCGCCGCTTGATCCGCGGTTTCTGTCGCCGGCTAACCTGCGCGTCGGCGCTACTCTTGGAAGCCCATCGCTAGATCAGCTTGGGCTGACCCCCGAAGGGTTGCAGGTGGTGACGCGGCTTGCTGAGATCGTGTTGAACGCGAGCGATACGCCTGATTATTTGGACCCCATGGCCGATGTGGTATTGTTGGGCGGGCGCAACATCGTTGATGTATCGAACGATGGTGAGCTCGCCAGCGCGCTTTCCAGCGCAGTGGCGGGTGACACGATTCGCTTGGCCACCGCCACGTACAGTTCCAATCATGTGCTCGATAAGGTGGTGCCGGCCAACAATCCGATCATTGTGACCTCGCTGACTGATCATCAGGCCATTCTCACTGGCACGATCACCATGACCGGCGCTAAGCAGATTCTGACGAAATGCAGGATCGAGGGTAACGTCTTATTTCGAGGCGACAACAACAAGTTGCTCGCCAATCACTTTACGAACTGGACCGACAACGCGATTGTGCCTGGCAACAATGCTGACCCCGGCAGTCACGGCGAGATTGCCTACAATGAGGCTTGGTCACCGGCGGCATGGGGGCCGGATACGGGAAGTAACACGCAGTTTCGCATGTGGATTCGGGCGCTGACTGGTGGCGATGGGCAGTCCGATACGGTGCACACCGATGCGTGGGTGCATCACAACCTTGTTAGAAATATGCCGGAAAAGCCCGACCCCAACCGCTTTAGCTCGGGCCAATCGGATTCGTATGAGCCTGGCGAATCTAACTACGACTGGACGCCTTTCCCTGGTGGCTTTTATGCGAACTGGTACATTGAAGATAATCTTGACCGCGATCACCTGCAAAGTGGTGGTGGGGCTGTGCTTGATCTTAAATTGCCTGGGTGCGTGGTGCGCCGTAACACGGTCAAGGATTGCGCGAGCCCACGCTTAGATATTCGCTTTGGCCACAGCACGATTTTGGAAAGCAACTGGTTTGATGATGGTGGGACTGAAGTGCACGGCCGCGGCAACATCATCATCGGTAACAATTTCAACGGTTCGGGCAGTTCCTTTTTTGGCGTTCGGTTAATCTGCGGTGCTTTTGGGGCCGATAGTGACGAGAATGCGCAGACTTCTGCGGCGGACACGTTGGTTAGTGGGAATATTGGTGCTTTGGAAGTGGGGCGTGATCGTGGCGGGGTGGCCGTTGATGGCACCATCATTGAAAACCATACGGGGGCGATAACATTGGTTAGCGGTTGCCACACGAACACTACCGACAACCGTAATGGTCCGAGCACCCGCGCTTTTGTGCCTGCCGTCGAGCTGTTCGACAGTGATGTTGGCCCAGTGGCGTTTGCGAGCGCGCCGGCCGCGTATCTGGCCGCAAGGGTTCCCTAGTGGCAATTGCTCATGAATCAACCGGAACCGCGTTAGGCCCTGATAGCGGAACATCGCACGAGGTTGCATCACCTGGGTCACTCACAGAAGGGTGGCTGTTGTGGATGTTGGCCTACATGAACGATGACCAGCTGATGACCAACTCGGAAACGGGTTGGACGAAGGTGGTTGAAGTTCAAAGCGATTTGGCGGGCGATAACACGATTGCTTGCTGGTGGAAAGAAGCCACGGACAGCGAGCCGGCTACCTATACCGTCACCCATTCGGTGTCGGTGAGTGCGTTTCGTGGGGTGGTGCTGGCGTATTCCGGTGTGGATATGTCGAACCCCATCGACGTGACTGCCACCACGGTTCAAGACAACAACGATTCTGACACCCATGACCCAGCGGATATTACGCCGGTAACCGCTGAAGCAATGGCGCTGGTGATGTTGGGCGGTGTTCAGATGACGGGCACGCCTTCCACCCCCGCCGGATACACGAGCCGAGAGGTTACATCGTCTGGTGGCAACCGCTTTGGTATATGGGATAAAGGCGGGCTGGCGGTGGCGACCGAATCACCGGGGCAGATCAGCGGTATGGGTTCCGGTGCGGACACCAGCTCGATTACAGTCGCCTTGCGCCCCGAGACTGGTGTGGTGGTTCCTGTTTACAAACGGCCGGTGGTGGTGCGCCGTAAGACACCCGTACTTTTTGCAGCCTGATTGACGAGGTTTTGAGTTTATGGATATGCGATGGTTTGACGTTTCGGCGGTAGTCTCGTTTTCGACTGCGGCTAAGTTCATGATGCTGTTTACCTCAGCCAGTAACGGGCTGATGGTGGTGCGAGAACTCCACATGGAGCAAGTGGGTGTGACCACTTCGGAAAACTGGCAGATTGAATTTTTGGCATCGACCAGCGCCGGTACTGGCGGTGGCTCGAATACCCCACGCGCGAAAGATGCGGGCCAAGCGGCCTTTGATGGCACGGTGGCTGATGGTTCAACGATTTGGACGGTGAACCCGGCCGGCAGTGATCCGCTGGGGCCGGGTGATCGAGTCATGAACTCGTTTGGCGGTATGGATTGGGTGCCGGCCGATGACCAAGGGGCAATCTTGCTTCACAACGGTGATCGGCTCGGCATTAATTTGGCGAGCGCGCCCGGTGCCAGTGGAACCATGTATATCAGCGCGGTGGTGGCTGAGGCGCTTGGAGTCGCCTAACGCGGGTGATTGATGGCCCGTGACTTCACCAACTAGGCCGCTTTATGTCAGGCGCCGTATTTTCGACCGTCGTATTCGGTTTGTTGGCAATAAAAATGTCATTGCGGACTTTACCAGCTACGAGCTGAGCCCCGATGCGCTAGGCGTTGGCACCAGCGTTGATGAGGCAACCATCGCTGAGGCCACGACGCTCACCCCGCTTGATTTGCAGGTGGCGAGCTCGGTGGGGGATGGATCGCTGGCCGAACAAGCGGTGTTGACACCAGATCCGGTTGATGTGGCGGTATCGCTCGATACCACGCTGGTCACCGAATTTCCGGTTTTCACATTGTCACCCGATGAGGTGGTGGTGGCATCGTCTGTTGACGGTGGCAGCTTGGTGGAAGCCGCGGTGCTGGCGCCGTTGGATGTGAACGTGGCGCTCGCGCTCGAAGAAGGTCAACTGGTGTTTATTCCAGGGGTGCTGGCGCCGCTGGATTTGAATGTGGCGGTAAGCCTTGATCTTGCGAGCATTGCAGAGGCGGTTACGCTCAGCCCCGAAGACTTGCTGGTGATCAGCCGGCTTGATGATGGTGGTGTGAGCGAGGTGTTGTTAGGCGCTGGCAGTCGGGTGGTGTTGGTGGGTGACGAGTTGCGGGTACACGTGCAAGATCCGGGTTTACGTGTGTCGGTGGTGCGCAAGGGTGTGCGCGTGTTATTGGTGCCGGATCGCGACATAAATTAAAGGGTGATTTTCGATGGCAATCAAAGATGAACTAGGCCGGCGGATGATGCGGAACTTTTACCGCTGTTTCATCTTGCCACAACATATTGAACGCGCTGAACCCGGCAGTGAGCGTCATGAGTCGCTTTCGGCTGAGTACAAACGCCGGTGGCATGAAATCTTGGGCAATGAGGGCTGCGAAGAAGCGTTCAAAGTCTATGTGGCACGCCAACAGAACAAGCAAGCCATTTGGGACGCATACCGCGAGTTGCAGGAAGAAGATGCAACGCCTGAAGAGATTGAATTGGCGCACCAAGAGGTGCTTGAATCTCGGCACGCATTCAGTGCCGAATACGATCCGGTTTACAAGGGGTAGCACATGGCACAGGGTGACGTAATTGCGTTTGACGATTGGATTCGGGCGGTCATGGAAAAGCAGCATGACCACGAAAATGATGCGTTTTTGCTGGCGCTGCATACCGGCACTTCACCGCCGACGGTGACCACTGCCATTCCCCATTGGGGCGGCACGGGCACAACCGACCTTTCTGCCAATGAGGCGCCGGCCGGCGGTAACTATTCGGCCGGCGGCGCGTCTTGTGCAAACCCTACCGTTTCCATCAATGCCGGTGTGGTCGAGATCGATTGTGATGACCCAGCCACCTGGGCGGTGAACGCATCGAATCCCACGGATGTTGAATTTGGGGTGCTCTACAACAATACGTTGGCCGCCAAGCTGTGCGTGTTGTATGTCGACCTGGGTGGCACGTTTGACATGACGACAGGAGATCTGTCGGTCTCGTGGGGTGCGCCCATGATGACGGCCAACCAGGCGTAAACCTTACGGGGTAATCTATGGCTACAACACCGGGCCAGCGGTTTGTCCGCCGGCAAAATGCTGCCCGGTCGAGTACCAGCAACACCACCGCGGCGGACATCACGTATGACACTGCCGTGTTGTTGGAAGGTGGTTATTCGTACTCATCGCCCGAAGTCACGGTTGATGAGGCGGGTTACTACCTTCACATTTTCGATATCGGCCAAGTACAGCTGTCGGGTAGCACCCGTGCAGTGGGTACGCTCGTGCCGTCGATCAACACCACTGATCAGACGCGCAACAAGGCCACACACCGCTACTTGCGGAACTCGGGCGGTAATCATGGTGCCAGCATTGGCTTTGACATCCATGATTTATCAGTCAACGATGATGTCAAGGTTAGGAATCCCGGCGGGGGTGTCACTGGCACCGATGCGGTTGGCAACTATGCGACCAATGCGGGTGCTGGGGGTGCCCTTCAGCTCATTCGGTTGCCTGATGGCAACTTTTGCCATGTAGAGCGCCAGTCGAACCTTGGCATCAACATTTCGTATGAGAATGCCACCCGGCCTTGGATCGATAGCACCGGCTCGTGGACGCAAATCACGTTCACGAATGAGATCAACGATGATGATGCCGTGTATGGCGGCTCGGGTGGTGATCTCACCTTAAAAGCCAACAAGAAATACATCATCGTTTATATCGGCTCGTTTGATGGCACGAGTAGTCAGCGCCACGTGCACACCGTGCGCATGGAAATCGGCGGCACTAACGTGCAGCGCGCCTCGGGCTACTGCCGAAATGGCGGTGCTGAAGGGCCACCGGTGGGTGGCATGTACTTGCACGAAGTCGGCGGCACGAACGAAACGCTGAAGTTTTTCGCCACTGCTGAGCAAGAAGACAACGCGGTTAGCAATACCGTCAACTGTGAAAGCTTCGTTGTTAAGTTGCTGCAGCTGCCCGACTCGGCCGAGTGGATTCACGTCGACAATGGCGCGACGGATTCGCTCACCACCGCGCTTGCGAGCACGTCTACTTGGTATGACATGCCGCTTTCGCAAACCTTCCGTGCCGATGGTGGGTCGAATTTGTCGCTGGATGGTGCCAATGACGCCGTGCAAAACGATAGCGGCGCATCCATGCCGGTGCTTGCCATTGGCTGGCAATGTTGGGACCGGGACCTTAATTCTAACGGCACCCGCAAAATGCCGTGGTCGCGCTTTGACAATGGCGGGGCTGCGCTTGGGTACGGCGTCGGGGGTGCGTTTAGTCGTGGCTCGCAAGGCAATGACGACACGTTTTTAGCGCAGTTTTGCGCGGCGGCCACGTTCAATCTGGCCAATGGGGCTGACCTGTCGTTTCAGGTTAATGAACCCGCGAGCGCCAGCAATTCGGACATGGGCATTTATGCCAGCGGGAATCGCCACTTTCTCGCCTTGCAGGTGTTCGACCTCAATTCGCTGTCGGTCACCAATCGTGAAGTAACCGGCAGCACCGAGGCCATCACCGTCACTGAAAGCGCAGCGACGGTGAATAGAGATCGCACCGTTAGTGGCACCACTGAGGCGCTGGCCTTTACGGAAAACGCTACCACGGTGAACCGTGAGCGCACGGTGACCGGGGCCACTGAGGCCATCGAGATCACCGAGAATGGCGCGGCGGTCACGCGTGGCACGGTGGCCGACGTGTTTACCGCCGCACGGAGTGCGATTGCGCGTCGATTGGCCCCTGGCCGTAAGCGCATATTGCCCAAGCGCCTACATGCGGCGCTGTATGTCACCCAGGTTGATCTTGAAGTTACCGGTAGCACGGAAGCTATTGAGATCACTGAAAACGCGGCGGTGGTTGCTCGTGAACGCGTGGTGGTGGGTTCTACCGAAGCGATCAGCGTTAGCACCAATGCAGCTACAGTCGCTCGCGAGCGTAACGTTACTGGCGCTACCGAGGCCGTCGAGATCACGGAAAGCGCCGCTACGGTGGCCCGTGATCGGCAGGTGGTGGGTGCCACCGAGGCCATTACGGTCAATGAGAACGCGGCGAGCGTCAGCCGCACCCGTGAGGTGGCAGGCGCTGTTGAGGCCATCACGCTGACGGAAAACGCGTCCACGGTCACGACCGGCCGCACGGTGGTGGGCACGACTGAGGCCATTACGCTCACTGAGCAAGCGGCCACGGTCAATCGCACTCGCGAGGTGACGGCCGCCACAGAAGCGATTGCGATCACCGAAAACGCGGCGGTGGTTGCTCGTGAACGCGTGGTGGTGGGTTCTACCGAAGCGATCCAGATCACCACCGGTGTGGCGATTATCACCAAGCAAGAACCGCCACGGATTTCCACGCGGCCTGGCTTGGTGCTGCGCCGGGTGGCAGAGCGTAGACGGCCGCTACCACGGTTTAAGCACGAATCCCTGCCTGAGGCCAACGTACCTCGCAACGTGGTGGCCACTACCGAAGCCATTACCGTCACCACTAATGGGGCTGCGGTTAATCGCGGCCGTGATGTGGTGGGTGAAATTGAAACGCTGCAAGTCGCTGAAAATGCAGCGGTTGTCAGCCGATCTCGCGAGGTGGTGGGTGAAATAGAGGCCATCACCGTCAATGAGAACGCTGCCACAGTGGCGCGTGATCGCGTGGTGGCGGCTGCTACTGAGGCGATTCAGATTACCGAGAATCAAGCGGTGGTCAACCGGGCGCGCAATATCGTGGCGCTGGTAGAAGAGTTGGCCATTGCCACCGGTGGTGGTGTCATCAACCGTGAGCGCACGGTGGTGAGTGCCACTGAAGCCATCGAGCTCGTTGAAAATGCAGCGACGGTAGAGCGGGGATTGGCCGCGCTGTCGCCTGATGACCTTACTGTGGCGACTTCAGTGGATGCCACTACGGTGGGGCCTGATGCTGACCCGCTGAGCCCGGCTGATTTGACGGTTTCGACATCGCTGGAAACCACTGAGGTGGTACAGGCGAGCGCCTTAACGCCTGATTCGCTGCATGTGGCTGTGACGTTGGACACGACTTTTGCGGTGGTGCCGACCATTCAAGCGTTCCATGATTCGACCGTCATCGTGCCTAAGCGGCCCCGCACGTTGCTGGTTCCACGTGAAACATAAATTTAGGAGTTCCTGAAAGATGACCAAGCTTATTGCTGATTCGGTGTTGGAGGGTGGCCTGACCTCCACTGGATCGAAGCACATCAAAGATGACAGCACGGAGATTCACGTTGTTTCGGGTGACCCGGCCGACCGTGCGACGGTGCTGACCAACAGCCTGGCCAGCAATGCTGCGCTTACCAGCGGTGACTTTACGGGTCCGGCGGATGGTGACACCTCGGGGCGCAAGCTCACGAAGGATCAGGAAACGGCCCTTAGCATTGGCACTTCAGGAACTGCCGCACACATCTGTATCATTGACGGGTCTGAAATCTTGGTGAAAACCAGTGTGACTCCGCAGGCGTTGACCTCGGGTGGTACGGTCACGATCAACGCGTTTGACATTGAGTTTGCGGACGCCACCTAACACTGTAAGGGATACCCACTATGCGAGTTCATATGTTGGAAGATGTGTTGCACGATGGTGCAAAGTATCACGCTGATGACACCATTACGGTGAGTGAGGCGATTGGCCAATACTTCTGTGAGAATGGTTGGGCGGAAGATGTAGCGGGTGGCGTGGCCACGGGTGAACGTGTGCCAGGTGCCAAGACGCTCTCGCCCGAGAAAGTTTCAACTCTGATCAAGTAAGCACCGGTGCCAACCAACACCAACTTCAGCGAGTTTGAAGTCAAGCCAGGCACGCAGAAAGACTACGCTGTAGCGTGGGAAGACTGGCTGGCATCGGGTGAGCTGATCTCGTCGGTGGTGTGGACTGTGCCCACTGGCGTCACGGTGCAAGGCACACCCGAGGTGAATAGCTCCCCGGTGGTGCTAGACATCAAGGATGCTGATGGTGTGATCACCCAGCGCACCTTCCCCGCTAACACGGTGGCTATTGCCTATCTGCTGATGGCCGATACTGTGAGTCAGGGTGAGGTGTATGACGTTGAATGCGAAATGACCTCAGATGCAGCACCCGTGCCACGCATTGAAAAGCAAACGGTTCGACTGAAAGTGGTGAGCCGTTATCGGCAGACGTGATGCTGTGGAGCGACAACAACTGGGATTGCACGGCAAATTGGTCGGCGACTAATACCAATGCCTCGGAAACCTCTCAAACCCTGTTCTGCTTGTCGAGTACGGCTAACACGGGAGCGGTATTGCGATCAGTGCAAGCCGCACCAAGGCTTTGCCGAAGAGAGGCGCGGGAGCGCCAGCGAGCGTGGATACGGTTCGGCTTGGCGCAGGTTGAGAAACCGAATCATGCAGCGCGACAACTGGTTATGTCAGCCATGCCTACGCGCCGGGCGATCAACCGAAGCCTACGCGGTCGACCATATCGTGCCGAAATCGCAAGGTGGGACCGACGAGCCCGACAACCTACAGGCGATTTGCAAGCCGTGTCACGCTACCAAGACAGCGCACGAGGGCCGAGCCGGGGGTGTGCGTGAGGGAAGGGGGGCTAAAAGTTGAGCAAGGCAACCAGCGAAACCCTCCTAATGCACTGTGATCCGACCCGCGTCCAAGGCCTGACCATTGCGGACCTTCGCAAGTATGCCACCGCTCCCGCAACTGACACTCACGTTCCTATCGGTCACGCTGTCATGCGTGACATGATCGCGGAACGGCTGGCCGCTGTCGGGTTGGGCATCAAGTCCGAGCAGATTGCAGTGTCTACTCGCAAGGACGTTGTGATCGACGGTGAGGAAGTCGAAGCCTATTCTAAAGCTTTTGGTGTGTTTGACGTTGACGGGCTGGACTACGCTATTGACGGTTCGGCATCGATGGGCCTCTCTGTCGGCTGGCGTAACTCCAGCAATAAGCAGCTTCCCGCTGCCGTCGTTGTTGGTTCGCGTGTTTTCGTCTGTGATAACCTGTGCTTTAGCGGTACACTTACGCTCAAACGTCGGCATACAAAAAACATCATGGACGATCTACCTGATATGATCGCGTCCGCTTTCGGTCGCGTTGGCGATCTTGCTGATCGTCAGTTCCGTATCTATGATCGTCTGCGGGACGTTAAGGTGTCACAAGACGTTGCCGCTGCCGTTATCATGCGAGCGTGTGAAATGTCGGGTAAGGGTCCGCTTGCCTCTAAGAATGTCCTCCCGATTTGGGAGTTCTACAACCACGTTGCTACCGACGAAGAACGTGAGGCAGGCTTAAAGTTTAACCGCGACCTCCACGGCCACGGGACCGCTTGGGCATTGTGGAACGCCTTGACTGGCTGGGGTCGTCAGTATGCTACTCGCAACCTTGTCGAGACTAGCGGCCCGCTCCTGACGATGCACAATGTTATCACCGCCCGCTTTGCTGCGGACCTTGAAGATACTGACAGCACTACGGTCGCTATCACTGCCGCAACTGTCCGCGATGATACTGAGGAACAAGGCGAGGAAGTCGAAGCTGAGCCGACTATTATCATCGCCGACGAAGCGGAACAAATTGATGATGATTACGAAGAAGTCGAAGAAGTCGAAGACGAGCAGGAAAGCGACGATGTCGCCCTAGAGCTTGGCTACGATGATTCGATGGAACAAGATACCATCGGCGGGTATGACGATGACGAATACGAAGAATATGAAGAATACGAAGAAGTCTAAACCCAAAACATGAACAACTTAAAACAACAAGGCCAGCCGCAAGGCTGGCCTTGTTGTTTTAA
>FUIF01016830.1_pt1 | contig 17382 bp, 46 predicted proteins | sample 1003461 | NCBI WGS metagenome assembly FUIF01 (sample SAMEA80401918, study PRJEB19352) | marine metagenome | reverse complement strand
ACGACGACAGCGCCGAGTCGGCCGGGGCGCGCCAGGCCCGTGAAAGTCTGCGGCAACTCGATCGCAGTTGGGCCGGCGCCCCGAAACCCCTAAAGTTCCGCGCTCGGCGGTCGATGAGGACACCATGACGCGCGAAGAACGCAAGCAGAAGGCCAAGGCGGCCAACCGCGCCACGCGTGAGGTCCACTTGGACGCGATCAAGCGCCGGGCCGCGGTCGTGCCCTCGGGCAAGCAGTACCGACGCAAGCCCAAGCACCGGGGCCAGGGATGGAGCTAGAGGACCTCCAGCAGGAGGTGAGCGTCGCCACGACGCCCGACCTCATGGCCACCCACGCCAACGCCCCGCGCCACTTCAAGCCCTGGGACGCGGACCTGATCCGCGACCTCATCCGGACCGAGCTGCGGGGGCGCGGCGTCATCGTGCAGTAGACACGCAACACCGGACACCGGTGTCCGTCACCTTTCGGCCCGCTCGGGCCACTACTGGACGACTTGCTTTCGAAGAGCGGGCGCGGCATCATGCCGGCCCTCAACCCCTGGGCGCTCGCGCCCGCACCCCCAAGGAGAAACCATGGGAATCCGTGAAGAGCTGGAGGCCGAGGGCATCGACCTCCCCAAGAACATCGGGCGGCTGTCGCTGTTCGGCATCGTGGCCCTGGCGGCCATCATCCTGGGCTCCCAGTCCTACAAGACCGTCCCGGCCGGCCACGTTGGAGTGGCGACCGTGTTCGGCCAGGTCCAGGAGGTCCCGTACAAGGAGGGCTTCCACTTCCCCGTCAATCCCCTGATCGATTGGGTGGAGTTCGATGTACGCCAGAAGACCCACAAGGAGACGGCGGCCATCCCGACGCGCGATCAGCTCACCACCAAGATGGACGTAAGCGTCCAGTACCGGTTCAACGGCGCGCTCGCGCCCGACACGTTCAAGAACACCGGCACGATCGAGCAGGCCATTGCGGTCCACATGGTCCCGACCCTCCGGGCCCTGATGCGCGAGGGCGGGTCCTCCGTCACGCGCGCCGAGGACTTCTTCCTCGATGAGACCCGCACGAACTTGGCCGACACGGTCCAGGCGGAACTCACCACCGCCATGGCGCCCAAGGGCATCGACATCGAGGCCGTGCTGATTCGCGACGTGACGCTACCGACCGTCCTGACGAAGGCGATCGAGCAGAAGAAGGAGCGGGAGCAGGCGGTCGAAAAGCAGAAGGCCGAGTTGGCGCGGTTCGAGACCGAGCAGCAGCAGAAGGTCGCGGCCGCTGAGGCCGAATTGCAGGCGGCCAAGCACGAGGCGTCGAAGAAGCGCGAACTCGCTGACGCCGAGGCCTACGCGATCAAGGTCATGCAGGACCAGCTGGCGCGCTCGCCGCGCTACATCGAGCTGGTACTGGCCGAGCGCTGGGACGGTGTGCGACCCAAGGTCGAGACCGGTGGCGAAGGCGGCCTCCTGCTGAACGTCGGCGGCCTGGAGTAGTGCCGGGCGTCATCGCCGCCGCGCTCCTCCTCGGCATCCTGATCGGGATCGCCATCGAGCGCGCGGGCGTGCCGCGCTACTTCGTCAAGAAGGAGCCCGCGCCCCCGGAAGAGACCCCGACCACCCAGGACACCTAGGAAACGGGGGCGGAGCAATCCGCCCCCATCGCCGGGGGTACCGCAGGTGCGGGGGCTGGGCTTCCTATCCCGGCCTGCGGGTTCGAGTCCCGCGGCCTCCACCAGGAGAATTCCGTGAAGCTCCTCTTCGCTCTTGGTCGAATCGCCGGCCGCAAGCTCGCTGCCCTGGGCGCAAAGCCGGGCGAGCTGCTCTGTCGGCTCGGCCACCACGACGAACACCCGACCCCCACGCACCTGTTCCGGCGCGGCGCATCGCGGCTCTGCGGGCGTTGCGACCAGGTCAAGCACTTCGTGTCCCAGACCTGGATTCCGCTCAACACCCTGCCGACCGTGCGCGAGCGCCAGCATTCGCACGAGCGCACTCACCCGTACGCGCGCACGTCGCGCGGCCTGCGGCGCGACCCCATCACGGGCCGCCGGGCGGACTTCTGATGAGCTGGGACTACGAGATGGTCCACGATGCGGCCTGCGGGTCGCTCTGCACCGTGGACGGTTGCCCGGAGAACCACCCGAGCGGCTACTACGCGGTCGGGGGCCCGGACTGGAATGACGACGCCCTCCCGTACCTGGACAGCGAGTACGACGCGGCCCTCATGGCTGCGTCCCCGGACCTCCTGAGGCTTCTCGCGCGAGTCCTGGATGAGACGCATGTAGCGCCGGGCGGTGTCGTGTTCGGGTCCAAGTTCTTCTTCCGCACCATTCACGAGATCCGGGCCGAGGTCGAGCGCATCCAGGCAGTGCCGCGACCGCCAGAGCCCGAACCCCAGGGCTGGGAGGAGTTCGACACCGATCCCATCCTGCCGCCTCCGGAGGAGTAGATGCGAACCCTGAAGCGAACGGCCCGAGCATCACTGGCGATCCCGATCGTGCCGCCGCGGTGCATCATCTGCGGCGCAGCCGCCACTCACCGGGCCGAGTGGGTTGTCCGAATTGACGGCCAGGACCACACGCTCCACAACCTGCGGGACGCCATGACGGGCGAACCCCCGGGTCGGGTGTGGAGCTGCGCCCAGCACCTGGACGAAGTGGCGAAACTCCGAATGCCCGTGCGGGTCCGGGTGCCGTGATGGGCCAACTACCGATGAACATCGAGGCCGACATCTACCAGCTGGCGACCGAACAACCTGAGGCCGTGATGGACCTGGAGGCGGCCATCACGGAAATAGTCCAGGCCGCCCTGGCTATCGAACGTCGCGAGATCCAACAGGCCCTGCACGAGAGCAAGGCCAGCGCGGGCCGACACCCCGATGGGTGCGGGGTCTGCGAGGAGTTCGACCAGTGGCTGGTGGAGCGGATCGGCTGATGCCTGATGCCCCAGAGATGGTTCGGAACCCAGCTGCTCCCGTACCCGCTGCGCCCAGTGCGGAGACCCTTCCGGGTGCGGTACCACAGCCAGGGAGTCGGCAGCCCCGCCCCGACACATCCCCGACCCCACACCCCGCCCCTGGGCGAAAAGGAGACCCCCATGTCGTTGAGCCACACAGACCGCGAGACCCTGCGGGCCGGAGCCGAAGCCCTGGCCGGCGCCCTCCGCGAGGGCCTGGAGTCCATTGCCCGAGCCCTCAAGCCCGAGCCCCCCAGTCGTGATCCCGACGAGGCCTGGCAGCTCCTCCAGCTCCTGGCCGGATGGGTGCAGGCGGGGGAGACGTGCAGTGGGGCCGTCGCGGTGGAGACGACGGACGACACGCCGCCTGCTGGCTCCTTCGGGATGCCCAGGGTGGGACGGTCGCGACTGCCACCACGTTGCCGCTGCTGCTGGAGAGTCTCTGGGACGGCAGTACGCCCTAGCCGTGCCGGAGGTCAACACCTGCTACTGCCAGGCCTGCCGGGCACCCCTGGAGATCGTGGCGGGCCGCGTGCGGTGCGGGGCCTGCCCGCGTGTGCCGGACCCCTACGTGGCCCGGGTGAAGCTCCGCCAGGAGGGACTGGAAATCCGCCGCACGGGCTGATTTTCCCTCAAGTCCGGACACCGGTGTCCGATAAGACTCCTGTAAGCACGGGAGAGACACCATGACCAAGGCACACGCGAACGAGTTCAAGAAGGGCGATCGGATCCGAGTCACGACCCGCAAGCCCGCGGGCTTCGTCCCGGCGGCCGGCTGCACCAAGGGCTGCTGCGACCTGACCCCGCACGTCTACGAGACCGAGGTCCGGAAGGTCTTCCGCAAGCGCAACCGCCTCCAGATCGGTCTGGAGCACGGCGGATACTGCACCCTCATCATTGAGGAAGCGGTCAACATCACGGTGGAGAAGATCGCGGTCTAGGGCCCCGGGGCCCAGGGGGGCGTCAGCTGGACGCGCTGGCCATGGCGGCTGGGTGGGTTCGAATCCCACGCGCCCCCCGCACTTTTTCCTCAAGTTCCCCGGCCCGGGGCCGATACGCATAGGGAACACAGGGAGAGACAACATGACGATCGAGACCGCACGACAGGCTGGCCAGGACGCATTCGAGAACGGACGCGACCGCGCGCCCGCGCTGAACCAGGCCTTCCTTAAGGCGTGCTTCGCCGAGACCAACGAGGGCGACACGATTGCGCCGCTCCTGGACGCCTACCTGGCCGGCTGGGACCGGGCCAACCTGGACGCACCGCTCTACGAGGACGAGGCCGACTACATGGGCCAGAACGGCTGCGTGGCCTGAGAATCTCTCTCCCAAGTCCCCTGGGTCGCGACGGTCGCGGCCCGGGGGCAGGGAAAGGAGGACCCTTCCATGGAGCTACGACGAGACGACCTCGAACGCATAGCGCGAGCCCTAACCAAGTACGCGGCTGTCTGCGTGGAGGCCGAGGACAAGGCCATGCTGGCGCCGATGGCGGCCGGCTATCGGGCCGAGATCACTGAGACTCGCGCCCTGCTGGGTCGCGTGCGCCGTCACCTGGAGGCCCTGGGCTGATGCCCCGCAACTACGAACCCGATCCCAGGACGGAAGAGCAGATGACAGAGGTCTGGGAGGCCGCCAGTGCCGTCTCCCGGGCGATCGAGGCCGGCGGGCACTGGAGCCCCGAAGCGGTCGTGGAAGCCGCCCAGGAGCCGCTGCGCGTAGCGCGCGCTGGCGGCACGCCCGAGGCCATCGCGCAGGCCTGGCGGGAGGTGCTGGCCTGATGGGCGGGGGAGGCCTGGGGCGCCAGGCGCGACCGAGGACGACGACCTGCGGCACGACCTCCAGCACGAGATGCTGGAGGGCTCGTTTGAGGAGTGCCTGGCCTGCCGAGTGAAGCTCGGCTCGCCCCTGCTGTGCGTGACGTGCCTGCACAACCGAAACCTGATCGCGACCCTGGAGGAGCGAATCCGCACCCTGGAGGCCCGCCTGCGGCGCGTGGAGGGCCACCGGGACACGCTCCTGGACATGGTGAAGCTTTCCCGCACCCACCCGGTGGAGTTCGGCTGATGCGACGCCGTACGTTCCTCGCGGGCCTGGTTGGGCTCCTGTTGCCCTGGACACCGGTGTCCGGTAAGCGCTGGGAGATCACGCTCGACACCTCGACACCTAGCCCCTGCGGCTACGTGAGCGGGACCGTGGTGCCGCCCGAGGGCCACGCCTTCGTTGGGCGCGTCTGCGCGGGCAACCGCGTGGTGTTCGACCGGGCCAGGCTCCGGAAAGTGCTGGAGCGCTCCTGATGCTGGTACGAGTGACGACCCGCTATCGCTCGTTCGAGCGTGTGGACTGGGACCACGCTGGGGATTGCTGGGCCTGCGGGCGCAGAGTCGTCCTCTATATCGAGCTGTTTGACGTGGCGACAGGTACGCGGTGCTTCGGCGGTCACTGGGGGTGCTGCGTCGATGAGTTCTTGACTCACCAGCCCGGCTACAGTGATCGGCGGTACACCCGCGTGAGGCCCAGCTGATGCACATCTGGAAATCTGTACCGGGTTGGCCTCGCTATGAGGTGTCTGACCACGGAGAAGTGCGGGGCCCGCGCGGCGTGCTCTCTACCCGCCCAGTGTTCGACGGTCGGTACCGGTCTGTAGTGCTGGTACGGGGGCGGGAAGCGCAAGGAAACTCCGGTCCACCGTGTGGTGGCCCTGGCGTTTCTAGGCCCGCCGCCTTCCGGCTGTGACCGAGTCAACCACAAGGACGGGGACCGCACGAATAACCGCCCTTCAAACCTCGAATGGGTCGATCATACCGGCAACATGCGACACGCCCACGCCACGGGGTTAATCCCCCGTCGCTTGTCTGAGGAGCAGGTGGGAGAGATCCGGACAGCAGAGGGCACGCAAAGTGCCTTGGCGAGACGCTTCGGCGTATCGCAGGCCACCATATCGCGGGTCAAGGCGGGCAAGGTCTACGCCCGGGAGGAGTGGTAGGGTGCATTTCTGTGCTCACGAGGTCGCCCTGGCCCTGATGGCCCTGCCGGCCCTGAACTTTCTTCGCTGCCGGTGTCGATTCCTCTACAGGTCCTGGCGGGACGGCCGATAAGCATCTTGTAGCAAGGGAGAGACGCCATGACCCGAACCCAGAAGATCCAGACCCGAGCCGCCAAGCTGAACGTCGAGGTGACGAAGGCCCAGGGCGGGGGCTGGGACATGCGCGCGACCCGCACGGGCGCGACCCGGTTCTGCGCCAAGCTCAACACCGTCGAGGACGAGCTGGACGCGATCGAGCGCGGCGGCTTCAAGGTCTACGGGCAGGACGAACTCAGCACCCTGGGCCTGCTGGAGGTCTGAGAAACCCCTCAAGTCCCTGGCCTGTGCGCCGATAGGTACTGCATGGACGCAATCACCCCCCGACAGACCAAGGTCCTGCACTTCGTGGCCCAGCATGGCCCGCAGTTCCGTTTCCGCGGGATCAAGGGCTTCGACCTCCGCGCCGTGGACGCCCTGATGAAGCGCGGCCTGCTGCGCGTCACGGACGAGGCCTACCCCCACACGAACGCGTTCGGCACGCGCCAGCTGCGCAAGATCGAGCTGGCTCCGGCGGGCCGAGAAATCCTCGAAAAGGACTCAAGTCCTGAGGTGCTGGGCCGATAGGTCTAGTGTGGCCGGCGGAACGGCCCGAAGGGAGAGACGAGATGGACGAGATCATTCTTCAGGACGAGCACGGCGAGACCTTCGCGATCGAGCACCACAAGGGCGCGGGCGTCCACCAGGGCGGCAACTGGGAGCCTATCGAGGCTGACCTGACCGAACCCAGCGGCCTGGAGCTGGCCTGATGCCGCTGGAGATGGACGACGAACTCTGGGCCGGCATCACGGCTGAGGCCCTGTGCGACGAGATGGGCCTGGCCCGTGGCTGCGCGGCCTTCTACGCAACCAAGCGCGGCCTGCTCCGCACGCTCGCCGAGCGGGATGGGGACCGGGCCACGACCGAGTACCAGCACCGCTTCAGCCGCGGGCTCGACCTGAGCGGGTTCGTGGTGGAGGAAGCATGAGCGATTCAATGCCCCTGCACCTGTTCGGCCTGGAGAGCACCGTCATGGTGGAGCGCGAGGAGCGCTGGACCGTCCGGGACACCATCACGGCCACCCACTACGGGAGCTTCGCCACGCAGCGCGAGGCCGACCGCCTGCTCAGCACCGCGATGGACATCGTGGACGAGGTCGGGGACGTGCTGGGCGTGGACACCGGTGTCTGTAATTTCGACACCATGCGGCGCGCCATGGCCACCGTACTGAAGGAGCTGGAGCAATGAACCAGACCGAGCGCGCCATCATCATGAACACGATCTTCCGCCTCCAGGGGCGGAGCGCGACCTCCGACCAGGTCCAGGAGGCCCTGGATGGGCCGCTCCGGCTCTGGCTGGAGTCCTGGGTCATCCCGCCCTGCTGGAGCTGCTGAAGGCAGATCGAGAGCTGCCCCAGGCCGAGGACATCTCGCAGCCCTCCGAGCGGGGCCGGGATGGGGTAGCGCGGCGCAAGCTCGTGACGGCCGCGGATCTCGGCATCCTGGAGTGGCGCACGAACCCCAGCGGCAGCCAGCACACCACCAACGGCTGGTACGTGGTCAAGCCCGGCCTTGGGGATGAGCGCTGGGTGGCCTTCTACTGCCTGGGAGGCCATCGCGAGGAGCTGGGCTGCACGGGCGTCATGGGGACCATGGCCCAGCTGCGTAGCCAGGCGCGGCGCATCTGCGCGGCCCACTACAAGAAGGCCCAGGAGGAGCGGGCCCGAGAGGAGAAGACATGAGCGATCCGACCCGACCCCGCTACTTCGTCGAGCGCGGCGCCCAAGTGGTGGAGCTGCTGGACGCGAGCCACGTCTACGTGGTCCCGCACGAGGGCGACGCCATGCAGGTCGGCTGTGACCTAGACGACCGCGTGCGCGTGAGCCCCGTGGACGGCACGCTGGCCGTGCTGCCCGAGAGCGCGAACTACGTTCGGCTCGTGAACCGAGAGCCTAAGAGCCAGCGCCACGATCGCATGGTCCAGAGCCTGCTGGAGAAGGCCGAGAGGCAGGAGCCCATTCGGACCCCCGACCTCACGAACGTCCACAACCTGCTAATCCGTGCGACCCAGGAGACGGGACGCGCCCGCACGGCGGCCCTACAGCGCGCGGTCGACGCGCTGGAGCAACTGCTGTGACGGTCGCCGAAGCCCTCAGGATCCTGGACCGCCACGGCTCCGACTGTGACCCGATCGTGCTGGGGTGGGCCGGGGCTGGTCGCGAAGGCGAGCTAGAGCCCCGGGACCTGCCCTACGAGGCCGACGGCCCGCGCGTGCTGGATGACGCCAGCACGGTTCGGATCCAGTTCTGGGGCCAGCCGCGCGGCCAGGCCAAGGCGCGCTGGCGGCGCGGGACCCTCAAGACCATGGCGGAGGAGCGGGCCCGAACGGTTGATCCCCTGGACCTGCCGTCCGTGAAGAGCACGGTACCGGGACACCGGTGTCCAACGTGCGGGAGAGCGAAATGACCATGACGGACGAAGAATACGAGCGCGTGGCCAAGCGCCTGGCGGAGCGCTTCGGCCAGGAGATCAACGCGGCCCGGGACATCCTGGGCAAGTTCGCCCGAGATGTCGGCGGGCCCAAGCCTTGGGACGCGGCCTACGCGATGGAGTGGGGCCACGTGGAGTTCAAGGCTGCGGCCCGCCTAAAGGTCTTCTCCACCGTGGTGGACGCGATGCGCTTGCATCGCGAGCCCGACGTGGGATCGGGCGTCATGTCCTACCGGAACAGCCTGGACCACATCCGGCGCTACGCGCTGCGCGAGATGATGCAGAAGGCCCGGAGCGGTGAGAACTCCTCCAGCCCGACCGCGAACCTGATCGAGCGCGAAGAGCTGGCGGCCTGGTCCGTGGTGTTCGACGACTTCGACGGCGCCATGGAGCACCCCTGGCACGTGGACCCGTCATGACGGACCAGGACAAGATCGCGCGAGCGCGCGCCACCCTCAGCCGTGAGAACCTGGACTTCGGAGAACACACGTTCATCGAGCGCCCCTGCATCGTCCTGAACCCAGAACAGGCTTTGGCGTTCGCCGAGTACATGGACACCGTCAACCAGGCCGTGGCAACCTTGCACGGCTTACTCAGCACCCTGGACGAGGGGCGGCCTGCGCCGCGCCGCCGCGTCACCATCACGGAAGGCTACATGCCGTGCCCGGCCTGCTCGCACTTGGGCCCGGGCGCCATCTGCAACCAGTGCGGGAGCACGGGCGAGAAGCGCGTGCGGGAGGACGCATGAGCGGCATCTGGCTGTGCGAGGAACTGGAACTCGACTGGATGGAGAATCGCCACGAGCGCGCCGTCCAGTGGGAGGTGCGGGGCGTAGCGAGCGAGGAAGCCGCGCACGAGTGGTGCGAGAAGGGTGAAGCCAAGACTCGCGAGGACTGCTGGGCCCTGCCGGCCGGTGTCACTTGGTCGCGCCGGATTCGAGAGATGGAGATCGTCACCTCTTGAGGCCCGCGGGCCACTAACGTAACGTCCGGACACCGGTGTCCAGGAGAACCCCCATGCTGACCCCCGAGCAAATGGCCGCGCTGATGCGCGTACTGGAAGATTCAGAGTCGACCGTCGCAGAGGCCACGGCAGACCTCACGAGGCTGTTCGGCCGGCCCGAGATGACCCTCAACAGCATGACGGTATCGACCGTGACGGCCCTGCTGAAGGCGCTCCACCACGCGGGTTACCTGAGCGGAGAGGACCCGGACGAAGCGCACGAGATGGCGGAGGTCCTGATGGCTGGCTTCGCCCCGGCCGGCCGCGCCATGTATGAGGTTGGCCGCCAGGTCGGCTATCGAGAGCGCGACCTATTGGCCCAGGCGGAGAAGCGGGGGACGGTGCATTGAGCGGGGTCTGGTGGATCGACGCCTATCTGGCCGGTCTGGCCACAGTCCCGACAGTGTTGCTCGTCTGCGGGGCCTGGATGTCAGAAGACCTGGGTGAGTTCATGGAGGGCGCTGCCGAGTTGCTCATGGAGCACGAGCTGTGGATCGCTTCCGTACTCTGGCCCGCAGCGTTCGCCGCAGCTGCCATCTACGGGATTGTGCGCGTGGTCCGGTGGACCCTTCGGAAAGGCCCGGGCCCGGCGCTGCTGGCCCTGGTGAGGGCTGTGCGCCGTGGATGAGGAACAGGAGGAGAGCCTGGTCGACCTGATCCCGGCTTGGCCCAACACGACCCGCTGGCGCCTGCGGGCGGATCCGACCCGCATCGTCCAGGCCAGCTGGTCCATGCGGGGCAAGCCCTTCGTGCTGGCCTCGGACGAGGGCACGGTCGGCAAGGCTGAGACCATCCACCAGCAGCTGTTCGTGTATTGCTTCCGGCCCGAGCCCCTCAGTACGGGCGAAGCCCTCACGTGCCTGGAGCGCCTGGGCTGCGACCTGGACCCGATCGTCCACGCCAGCATGGAGACCACGCCCGAAGAGCTGCGCCACGTCCTGTGCGAGGAGTGGCCGGGCGACGGGCCGCGGGCTGGAGACGTGGAGATCATCTGGCGCGGTGGCGCCCTCATCCCCGTCACCTATCACGGCACGCTGGCCACTATGGTGGAGGAGCGCCTGGACCCGGCCGGGTACGCGGGCCGGCAACAGGCAGAGACCGGACACCGGTGTCCGCACTGCGGAGGTGAACTGTGAACTGGAAGGCTCGACTGGTGTTCGTGACCGGCATGCTGTCCTGGCTCGGCATCCTGATGCTGGAGAGTCTCTGATGAGCGGGTGGGCCGAGATCATTACGGCATCGGTGGTATCCGCGGGCTTCATCATGGCGCTGATCGTTCTGGACCGCGGCGTCACGTGCCGCGAGATCGAGCCCGGCACAACCCACTGCACAGTTGAGGAACAACGATGAAGATCGAACTCCCTTGCGTGGTCGCCTACAACGGTCTCTACGAGACGGCGCGCTACGACGAAGCCCTGCGGCTCTGGCGGACCAACGAATGGACCTGCTGCGCGAGCGGCATTCGGCGCCATTTCAACGGCGCGCTTGGTCAACGGCAGAAGGTCGTCCTGGTCCTGTCCAACGAGCCCGTGCGGGGCGCGGTGAGATCCCGGCCCATGTGGCTGGTCGGCGATCGTCTGTGCCGGGCCCTGCGGCGGCTCGGCTACACCAAGCTCATGGAGGGCCCGGATGCGGGCCTGGCGCCCAAGGGCGAATGGGTCTGGTGGTGGGTGGAGCTGGAGGAGACGGATGAAGATTGAGCGCGTCCACGACAAGGGCATCTTCCACCTGGAGTTCCAGCACCGCTACGACGCGGCCATGCACTTCATCCGGTACCAGGAGTTCTACGAGAGCACCAACCCAGAGTTCCGAGGGCGCGCGTTCACGCTGCTGGACTTCCTGGAGTGGTACGCCAAGGAAGGCCCGTACGCGGGGAAGTGGAAGCGCGCGGATCGGACCGGGCCCGATGGCGGGGCCATCATGAGCTACTGCGCGGACTGGGAGGGCTTCAACGTCCCGAGCTGGGTGCTGGACGAGTTGATGCCTCGACCTGGCCACCTGACTGACCCCATTCGGGACCTGAACCGCTACGACCGTGCCATGCGGCACGTCGTTGGGTTGATCCGCGAGCAGGGTCACGACGAGTTCTACCTGATCGGCACTAGTGACGATTCCCAGGACGGCACACTGGACCACGAGATCAGCCACGGTCTCTGGTACCTGGACAGCGACTACCGCACGACCGCCAAGGCCGTCCTGGCCACGCTCGGCCGCGCCGTTGACCCGTTGGTCGCCTGGCTGCGCACCAACGGTTACACCCAGGAGGTCTGGTCGGACGAGTGCGTGGCGTACCTGGCCACGGGCCTCCCGGATCACTTGGTCGACAGCGACCTAGAGCTGCACCGCGCGCCCTTCATCGAGCTGCTGGAGCGCTCGAAATAGCGTCACCTTTCCCACCACGGAGGCCACCCACTGCCATGACGGATGAACTCGATCGCCCGGCCCACAAGGGCCGTCCCGACGCCAAGCCGCGCCAGGACCTGAGCCCGAGCCCGAACTGTCCCACTGGCCACATAACCTGGGGCGAGTTCAAGAAGCTCGTGGATGACGTGTGCCCGGACGACGTGCTGATCGACTACATGGACTTCTCCTCCCCCGTGGTGTCCAAGGACCTGGGCATCTTCGTGGACGAGGACGGCCTGACGGTCACGGAATGAGGTTCTCGCTTGTCCAGCTGCGACCCGGCTACCAGGTGCTGGACATCATGGGGGACGCCACTCCTGTGGACCTCGGGTGGGACAATGGGAAGCCCGTGCTGCGATGCGTGATTGCCGGGTCCGCGACCCGTACCCAGTTCGGCGTCACGCTCCTGACACAGTCCGACCACTTCCAGCTCCCGGACGATCGCGACCCCGAGCCCGACTGGGTCAACGGTGAGTGGATCCTGTATCGGGGAAAGGTCGAGATCCTGTGAGCGAACGAAACCTCACCGCCGCGGAACGCTTGGCTCAGCAGACCAACCCCTGGAAGAACGCGCGCCCGCGTCGCGAAGCCATCCTGGCACTGGTGGAGCGCTGGCTCGATCGCGACTACGTCGAAGATGACTGCGGCGACTGGTGCGAGATCGACCACGGAGAGCGGGACGATCTCATGGCCATCACGTGGCTGTTGGCCGCCCACCGTTGGGCACCGGACCACAAGAGCTGGTCCTTCCACTACCCGCGCATGACGGCCAAGCTTTCCGAGGAGAACCCCACGTATTGGCTGCGCGCGCCCGAGACGGACAACCACATCGACCGCGTGCACGAGGGCGACCGCGAAGCGCGGGAGAAGGCCCGGCGTGAGCGCCGCCGCCGGATCATGACGGGTGTGCGGGCCTGGTGGGACCTGCTGGAGCGGGACATGCGGATGGAGGACTTCCGCCTCCGCGAGGGAGACCACGAGGAATGAGCGAAACCCTTCTTGTCCTGGGCTGCCTGTTCGTGGGTCCTGCGTTCCTGGTCGGGTATCTGGCGGGCTGCCGCGAAGGCAACCGCGCGCTCAAGCAGGCCCAGGGCCATCACCCCTGGCACCTGTGGCAGTTCATGTTGGAGCGCGGCATCTCCGTGACGCACGAGAAGGGGACGAAGTCCTGGCGCGCCACGTATCCCCGGGAGCTGGCCGCCTACTCGCGCTCGCCGCTGGGCGCCATCACCCGCGTGCACCGGTCCGTTGGCAACTGAGCCCGAGAATCCGTGGCTGGCGCTGATCGTCCTGGTCGCCCTGCTGGGCCTGTACTTGGCGGTAGGCCTGAGCGGGTTGCAGCGGCCCAACATCGTGTTCTGCGAGTTCGAGAAGGGCGTGCAGGTCTGCGGGCCCGGTGAGGAGCTGAAATGATCGTCTGGCTGTTGCGCAATCGGCGCCTGATCGTTGGCGCCGCAGTCCTGCTCACCATCCTCTTCGGGGGCCTCTACTACCTGATCGGCGCCCTCGGAGCTGGTGTGGACCTGGTCCGCTCTGCGATGGCGTTCGACGTATGCGTGAAGGAGCGGGTGGTCGACCAGTGCGTGGACGTGGCCCCCGAGCACTACCTGGCCTGCAAGGAGCGCGCGGTCGACGTGGCCGACATCGAATGTCTTGATGAGGTGATCCGATGATCTACGAGCACAAGTTCGTCTGGCAGCCCGACTGCGACGTGTGGGAGCACGACGATTCCGGCGAGGCCTGGTGCCAGAGTCTCGATCGGTACTTCCGCATCCCGTCGGGATCGGACTTCGTCTCGTGCCTGAGTACGGAGCCGGTCCAGGGCGCGTACCGGTGTGTGGTCGCCTCGTCGCGGTTTCGATCCGTAGGGTGGGAGTGTCGTGTCTACAACGACGCGGACGAAGAAGTGCTGAGTTACGGGGTCTGGGACCTCTTCCTGTCGGTCTGCAACGAGACGCTGCCCGAACCTCTGCCGCCCGAACGCGCGAGCCTGTGCACGCCGTTGCTGAAGGAGCCCGTGACGCTCTGGTGGTGGATCGAGCTGTGATCTACGACGCCGCGACTTTCGAACGCTCGGGCCGGTACCTGAACTGGTACTGGATGCCTCAGGGACATCTGCGACCGCTCGACACCTGGTGCAACGATGGCGTGCGGGAGTTCTTCAAGCTTGGCCACGCCAAGGCCTTCGTCCCGTGCCTGTCCACGGAGCCCGTGGAGGGTGCGTACTTCGTGCAGGCCTCGCCCTGGCACCGCCGGGCTCGTATCTACTACGTCCACAATGACGAGGACCGTTTTTACGCGTACAGCATCGAGCACTGGTGGAAGACCGCGATGCAGCGGCTCGGCGTCTGGATGGGCCCGGGCCCGCACTACATGGATCGTCGAGACTGGGTTGACCTCTGGTGGTGGATCGAACTCCCCTGAGATAACGTCACCTTTCACCCCCAACCGGACACCCACCCACATGCTCGAATACTTAACCGTGGCCTTCGTGGCCGGCGTCGGCTCGGTCCGATTCTACGAGTACCTGAACCGCCGTAAGACGGCCGAGCTGGCGAAGCTCCGGGAGTGGTACGAGGAACTCGGGGAGAGCCCCGACCGGGCCGCGTGTGCCTGGACCGTCATGGAAGAGCACAAAGTGGACATCACGTACGAGGAAAAGCGCCGCTCAGATCCGCGTTGGCTGCTGAGCGCCCCGCACGTGGCGATTCGATCCAGCACCCCGCTGAAGGCCATTACGACGTTCATGCGGATGAAGGACAAGGAGCTGGCCTGAATGCCCCTCTTCTACGACTACGACCAGCTGTTCAGCCTGCGCCAGTACCCGAGCGGCGAGACGCGCCTGCTTTTCGGCGAGAACTACAACAAGGCCTCGGCGCAGCACATCATCAGCGCCATGAAGACTGAGGGCCACGTCATCACGGCCGCGCACGTCCGGACCTGGGCGGACCTGATGAACGTGATCGTGGCCGAGGGCATCCTCCGGCATCTGCATCCGGGGTCGCGCGCGAACCGCACCTGGTTTATTCCGTTCCTGCCGTTCGCCCGAGACGACCGCCGCGACGCGCCCGAACAGGGGAATGAGCTACAGCTGGCCATCGAGCTGTTGCGTACGCGCCTGCCGAACGTCGCGATCCTGGACCCGCACAGTGACGTGGCGGGCCAGCTCGCCCACATCCCGCAGCGCTCCGTTGTGAACCTCTACCGGCTCAAGGGCTGGATCAAGCCCGAAACCGTCATCGTCGTGCCGGACCAGGGCGCGATTAAGAAGGCCCAGACCTGGCTGGGCGAACAGCCCTACGTGATCGGCGACAAGAGCCGCAGCACCGAGGACGGCACCCTGACGCTGCGCGGTCTGCTGCCCGGCTCGGTCGAGCCCGGAGCGCTCGCCGATGCCTGGGTGGCGTTCGTGGACGACATCTGCGACGGGGCCGGTACGTTCCTCGGTCTGGCTGAATTCGTGAAGGAGTACCGGCCGCGCCGCATGGACCTCCTGACCACCCACGGGCTCTACACCAAGGGCACAGAGGGTCTGCGGGCCGTCTTCAACAACATCGGCACCCTGACACCAGGCCCGCACGTCACCTCTGGCGTCGCTCGGGCCACGTACCGGGAGCTGTTCGATATCGCGGAGTTCGTCTGATGGCAATTCTGAAGCGCAAGGTAGAGGGCCGAGAGTTCGGCGAGATCAAGATGACCCGGCAGGAGGTGGCCGAAGCCCTGACCGACTACCTGGAGGCCTATGGCGACGCGCCTCCCTCTCACGAGGAGATGGTCCTGGACAGCGCCCGCATGGAGCGCGGCGAGGTCTTCTTCACCTACGAGCGCGCACTCAACCCGGACGAGCTGGAGGCCTGATGCCTGCCGAGATCCCGCCCGAGATGCTGGACCACATGTTGGCCAGCGTGCTGTGCGACCGCCTCAACGCCATGCTGGACGACGAGCACGTCCAACGGGCCCTCTATGACTTGTCCCAGGCGCGCGTGCAGGTGCACCGCGAGCTGGGCCCCCACCCCACGATCCAGGTAGATGCCGAGTCGGGCCCGTACACGGTCGGCTTCATCGGCATGCTGAACGGCATCGTGGGCGCACTGCCCGACTCCCACCCGGACTACCCGGGCTGGGGCCTGCTGACCTTCCACGTTGATCCCAAGGCGAAGCGCGTCACGCACGTCTGCCTGACAGGAGACCCCCAATGAGCCCTCTCGACTTCTGCATCCCCGGACCCGTCCGCCTGGACAGCTACAAGCTCGACCACCGGCGCCAGTACCCGGAAGGCACGGAGCTGGTGTTCTCGAACTTCACGCCGCGCAGCTCGCGCGTCGATGGCCAGGACCACATCATTTTCTTCGGGCTCCAGGCTGCACTGGAGCAGCTGATCGGTGCCTGGCAGGTCGGGTTCTTCAACCTGGCCGAGGAGGCCGCGATCTCCGAGTACGCGCGCTATGCCCGCGCGATGGGGTACACGGGTGACTTCGACCACATGCGGGACCTGCACCGGCACGGTCGCCTGCCCGTGAACATCTGGGCCCTGCCTGAGGGTTCGCGCGTTCCGATCGGCGTCCCGCCTTTCGTGGTGTGGAACTCCGAGCCGAAGTTCTTCTGGATGACGAACTACATCGAGACCACGCTGAGCGCGGCCATCTGGCAGCCCATCGTGTCGGCTACGACGGCTTCGCGCTACCGCGCCCTGTTCGACAGCGTCATGCGCCGCACGGGTGGGGACGTGGGGTTCGTGGACTTCATGGGGCACGACTTCAGCTATCGCGGCATGCCGGGCGACATGGCAGCGGCGGCAAGCGGCGCAGGCCACCTGCTGTCCTTCAACGGGACCGACACCATTCCGGCGCTCTGGTACCTGGAGCAGTTCTACGCGGCGGGCCTGGGAGAGATCGGCGGATCCATCCCGGCGACCGAGCACAGCGTGATGTGCTTGGGCGGGGAGCCCACGGAGGACGACGAGGACGCGGAGTTCGAGACCTTCCGGCGCCTCATCTGTGACGTGTACCCGTCGGGCCCGGTCTCGATCGTCTCCGACACCTGGGACCTCTGGCGAGTCCTGACGGACTACCTGCCGCGCCTCAAGTCCGCGATCATGGCGCGTGAGGGCGGGCCGGTTGTGATCCGGCCTGACTCCGGCGACCCCGTGAAGATCATGTGCGGCGACCCCGAGGCGCCGGCCGGCAGCCCCGAGCGCGAGGGCGTCTGGCGGCTCCTGTTCGACACGTTTGGCGGGGCAACCACGACCCAGGGCTACTGGGACCTGGACCCGCACGTGGGGGCCATCTACGGGGATGCCATCACGTACGATCGCGCGGTGGCCATCTGCACGGGCCTGATGGATCGGGGCTTCGTCCCGCGCCAGGTGTTCGGCATCGGCTCCTACACGTACCAGGTCGTGAGTCGCGACACCTACGGCATGGCCATGAAGGCCACGGGCGGGAAGATCCGGGGCCAGGTCGTGGCGGTCCAGAAGGACCCCGTGACGGACTCGG
>FUIF01000112.1_pt1 | contig 17408 bp, 31 predicted proteins | sample 1003461 | NCBI WGS metagenome assembly FUIF01 (sample SAMEA80401918, study PRJEB19352) | marine metagenome | reverse complement strand
TTAGGAATTATTATTAAATCTCCTACTTCAACAATATCTCCATTAATATCAATTACTTGCTTCATCTTCTTTTTTTATTACATTTTAACCATATAGGATTATATTCATTTTTTAAATACCAAAATTTATTAATAGGTTTATTATGATATTTCATTATTAATGTTAAATATTTATAATAATTATATGTTGGAACATCATAACTATTTAATTCATTTTTAATAGAGTATTTTAATTCTTTTAATCCATTTGTAAAAGTATTAACTGTTTCAACATCTGTAATTATATTAGAATCAATACATCCTAAATCATCCATAGCATTATAAATAACATTGTATAAGCCTGTAACATCATCTCCACCATAATTATATCTTTTTTTTCAGATATTTATTTTTTATATTCTAATAAAAAAGACATTTTTTGTTGTATATCTTTATTAATATATTTAAACTTATCACATTCTACAAAGACATTAGGTGTTAAATTATTTTCTATATATTTAGCAGTAGCTATTTTAATTAATAAAGGATGTTTAGTTCTTAATAATTCATTATATTCAATCATATGAGGTTGTTCTTTAAAATGTTTATGGTGAGATATAGCTGTAGTAATTACATTCCATTTAGAATCACTTAATTTTAAAGATTTTAATAATTCATACATAGCCATAGATAACTTCTTATCCTTAGTTTCTACATATACAATGTTTTTACTACTATTACAAATAGCTTTAATAGTATCTTCTTCTTTAACCCATTTAAAATTCTTTTGATAGCTACTTCCAGGCTGATAATAAACTATCTTTTTTTCTTCTTTACGTCTATTAAGAACTTCTTGTAATTTAGCTTTTTTAGTATCTTCATAATTATCTAACCATTCTTGAGATATTTCTAAATCATCATAACATAACATTTTAGAAGTAAAATATTCTTCAGATAATTCTTGAAAAGTTTTAATAATATATCTCCAATTAGCTTTATCTTTCTTTTTTAAACCTAAATATTTTATATAAGAATCTAAAGATTTTTTTATTGGTTTTATAAAATATATATCTTTATAAGAATCTTCATAAGATAACCATAAATTTTTCTTATTATCTAAATCTCCTTTTAAAATATAAAATCTAAGGTAAGATTTATTCAAATAAGATTCAACATTGGAAGTTACACTACCCCACATATATTTATCAGAGTTACGTTTATATCCAGTTTCACCAGCTACATAAAAATCTACAAACTTATAATCCATAGCAAAATTAGTAACTATAGTTTTAGATTTAATTAATCCTTTAAGTTTTTTAATTTCTGCATCTTTTAATCCATCAAGATAACTAGTTTTAACAGGTAGTGCTTTATCTTCAGTTAATCTAATGTATACATATGAATCGTTTCTTTTGTATTTAATATAATCTGCTATAGTATCAACATCTTTAATACTAGAATTATATTCTTTAACAAAAGAACTTAATATAGTATTAATTTTATCTTTAATTATTTTAATACTTTCTTTACTATAAACAATACTTTCTCTACTAGGGGTAGGAGTAAGTTCTCCTATATTAAATTTAATAGCTATAGGAATATAAATAGCTCTCATGCCTAATTCGGTCCAATCTATAGTATAAGGTACATCTCCTAAAGCTAAATGTATCTCACTTAATCCTGAATCAGGTCTATATTTATATAAAGGTTTATCATATATGGTATAATCATTATCAAAACTTCCCCAATCAGATTCTACATAAACATTAGGAAAATAAGTTAATTGTTTATCTAATTCATTATGAAAATATTTTAAATCATTTTCTTTAACAGGAATTTTAATCGTAGTACCATTATGTTCTGTAGTAGATTCTTCATATAATAATTCACCTGCTGGTATACCATTAGATTGTTTACTAAAGATATAATGATATAATATTCCTTCTGATATAGTATCTATATAAAAAGTATGTGTATATGCTAAAGCTGATTTTCCACCGATTCCGAAGGCACCCAAATATTCATTAGTATCTTCTTTAGTAGAATCAAGATAATTAAAATAAATATTTTGCATAACTTCAGGACTCATGCCTAAACCTACATCTTTAATAAGAAGATAGTTATTATCAGTTTCTTGATGTAATTTAATATAAATAGGTTCATTTTCCCTCCCAGCCTCTTTATGAGAATCCCATGCGTTTGCGCAATATTCACGAACAATACTTCCGTAAATGTTTCTGTATAAGCTACTTAGCATCCCATACAGTTTACTTAATTTTTCAGTATTAATCTTACTTTCAAACTTCTCAAAATTATCCCCTTGAACTTCTATTATAGTTTGTTCTCTTAATTCCATATAATTAATTAATTGTTATATTGCAGTTATCATTTATCTGCAATAATTTATTTTTATTTATTTCTCTTTGAATAAATTTAATATCCTTATTATTTACATGTAATGTTCCACATGTTTCACATTTATAAACTCTTTCATATAATTCTTCTTCATCTGTATCAGGATTAAATATCATCTGGTTCTTTAATAATATTAAGTCTTTATTATTACAATAATTACATTCTTCAGGCTTCATTCATAAAATCTTTAAATTTATCTAATATTTCATCTAAGGTTGCACCATTTACAGGGTTAGTATTTTGTATAATACTTCCTATTTTAGGAGAATTAGGATATTCTTTAATTAATTTATATTTTACCATTTTATTTCTTCTCTATATCTATTCCATAAAAATTCATTTGTTTTACTAAAACATTTACTACCCATAAAAGGTATAGGTGCTTCTTTATAACAACCTAACGGGCTGGGGTGTGAAGTTTTAATAATTAAGTGACTGTTATTAGTTATTAATTTCTCATATTTTTGAGCAAATTTACCCCATAATAGAAATACAACATCTTCTTTATCATTTAAACTTTTAACTACTTCATTAGTAAAATTTTCCCAATATTTTATATGACTACCAGGTTTACCTGCTATTACTGTATGAGCAGCATTTATTAGTAATACTCCTTGTTCAGCCCAATTATAAAGACTTAAATTAGTTCTTCTATCAAGATTAAATCCATCATAAACATCTTCTTCTACTTCTGTTAATATATTTCTTAACGATGGTTGAGGATTATGTAATGTTGAATTACTAAAACTTAAGCCATCAAACTGATTATCAGAATGATATGGGTCTTGCCCAATAATTACAACTCTAACATTATTATAAGGTGTTACTCTAAAAGCTTTAAATAACAATCCTGAATTTTTAGGAGGAAGTATTTTTTTATAAGCACGTTCTCTATTAACTTTAATAGCTAAGTTTTTAAATTCATTACTATTGATATAATATTTTAATTTATTATACCAGCAGGGACTGAAATATTCCTGCATAAAATTTGATTCTGCCATATTTCATGTTCTATTATAGGTTTAGATATTAAATCTATATCTTCAGGAATTATTACATCTAATTCTTCCTCAATACTTTCTCTAAATTTCTTACTATTATAAAGAGTTTTATAAGTTCTACTAGTACTATTTAAATTATGAAACTTATAAATATTAGTTTTAAGTTTAGGGGTTAATTCTCTATATTTACCTTTCATAATTAAATTAACATCATTCCAATATTTCTCAGGAATTTCAAACTTAAATACAACTGTATCAGGATTAGGGTCTATTATTTCTCTAAAACCTTTATGATTAGTTAATTGTTCTTCTAATACAAGATAATTTTCATCAGAACTAAATTTATATACTAAATATATAAAAGTATAACAATCTGATAAATAAGCATTATAAAAGTTTTTATTAAAATCATATAATTTAGAATTATATCCCAACATTGGAAATATAAACTGAGATGTTTTAGTAATAGGTTCTTGTATACAATAGAACATATCATCAATTTGTTGAATAATATTAACTTGATAATCTATTTCATCAACTGTAATAATATCTCCTAATTTTAACCTATATGTATCTTCAATAATAACTGTTGTTATATAATATTCTTTATTTCTTTTAATAAGAACATCTTTAGAATTAGTACTTAATATAAACCCTCTAAGATTATCTTTAATATACTCTACATATTTATTTTTAATCTTTATTCTCATCATCCATAACTTTAATTATTAATGAATGTTGATTTTTATTATTTAATTTGTATTTTATCATATATTGGTTAAAATATCGGTATTTGTTCATTATTTTCTTTTTTAATCTCTCTATCAACTTTTTGGAATACAGGTAATTCTGGAATATATTGAACTTCCCTCATAAAATCATCATTACAATTTAAAATATGTAATAAACGCCAATTCTTTTGAAATTCATATATTGCTTTAGATATATCATCATATTCCTTACAGTATTCACTAAATACTAATTCTTGCACCTCTTTTAAAGATTTACTTGCAAAGTTTTTATCGCACCAAGCTTTACCTTTTCTATAAATTCCCTGAATCCCGTCTGCACTATCACCACATACCATAGCTTCCCATTCATAGAACCAACTATCTTCATCAGAAGTTTCAATCCATTTTAAACCCCAAGTATCTTTATCAAGTTTTTTAACAGGATTTAAATGTTTACCTGGAATTGATTGTAATAAATCTTTATCTGTAGCTACAAGAATTTTATTAATTTCCTTTAATGTATATTTTTCAGGAGAGTCTGTTTCATTTTCTAAATAATCTTTAGCAGATTCTAATATTTCCCAAGGTTCTATTCTAAAAGTAGGTTCTTCTAATACATATCCTAATTTTTGACTCATTAACCATGCACATACATCATCTCCTTCTACTCCAGACCAGCTAAAAGCTCCATACTTAACTTTAAGATATTCTTTAATAGTTTTTACCCAAGGTTGTGAATCATGCTTTCTATGTCCTTTATATAGCTTATCAGTAGACTTCCAAGTTAGCTTGTGTCTAAAATAACTACCTTGACTAAGAGCTAATACATAATAATCAGCTTTAGTTTCTTCAAACACTTCATTAATCTTATAATCTACTTTTTCTAATATTTCTGGTAATGTATCATCTTTATTACCTAAATATGCTAGATGGTCACAATCCCAAATTACTACATTTTTACTCATTTTCTTTAATTAGTTTTAGTATAGCTTCTGCATTTTCTACTGTAGGGTCATCATTCCAAATAGACCAAGGATGATTATCTTGACAACATCCTTTAAAATATACCTCTTTTTCTGTAGGAGACATCCAATCAGAATCGTCTTTGGTATAAGTATATTCTTCTTTAGGTAAATCTAAAGGACAACCATCACAGTATTCATATCCATATTCATCTTTTTTTACAAATAATTCACAATAAGGACATTTATATTTAAAATGCTTTACTTCAGGAATATCTTCTATATCAGCGTCTCCTCCTTTTTCTATAATAAATTCCCATTTCTTAATAGAAAGTTCTTTAGCTTTTTCTTTTGTTAATTTATTCATAATTCTTTAAAACTTATTTCAATTTTTCTATCATCTAATTCATCAATAAAATATATCATAGAATTAGTACCTCTACACCATAACATTGTATCATCTACCCACATTTTAGATTTAGTAATACAATCTTTTATACATTTAATCCATAACCAAGAAATATTATCTTCGTCATTAGAAGGTTCATAACCTTCAATAGCAGGATACCATATAGTTTTACCAGAACGTCTACTAACATTTGCATAGTTAATAGGTATGTAAATATTTATTTGTAATTGTACAGGTTTTAATAGTTGTGGTAATACATGCTTACTAAATTCATCTAAAATATATTTATGCATATTCTCAACTATTATAGCTCTAGTAAATCTTTGTATTTGTCCATTATAAATACCTTGAGAATTAATCTTCCAATATTTATTAGGTTTTACTTTATTTTTAGTGCTATGAATATGGGTAGGAACTTCTTCAGCGTTATTACGTTCATATTTTTCTAATTCAAAATCAATATCTATATTTGATAAATTATTAAAAGAATTATCTCTTTTAGGACGAATATAAAATATACCTGTATTAATTAAATCTCCATCATTATTATATTCTTTAGCTGTAATATTATTACCTAAATTATATTCTATAGATATTTTATTTAATAATTCTTTACGTCCTAAATATACTTTATCAGCTTGACTAGTTAAAATTTCTACTTTTTTAACTAATTTATTTTGTTCATTTTTAAATTGCCAACAACATATAAATCTCATAAGTTATTCATTTTTTAATTAAATATTTGTCATTCCAAGTAGATTCTTTAGTTTTAGTATTTACCCATCCCCATGAATCTTTAGCATCTTTTATATCTTTAGAATAATATAGATACCATAATATTTGTTCATAATACTTATCATTATCTCCATCAGGACTAGTCCACCATATTATAAACTGCCAATTAAAGAAATAAATAGCAAATGTAGGACACCATTCAAATCTAGGACTATTATATTTATCTTTCCATCCTAAGCTAACATTGGTAATAGCTATCGGATAACCTATAGATATATAATAATGTTTATTAAAAATCTTCGGTGTCCAATACTTACAACGTCTCACCATAGGTAAATTAGAGTATTTTTTAGCCCTTTTCATATAATTATTAGATAATTTATCCAACTCTTCCTGTGGTGTTAAATAAAGCTTTCTAAAACCTATTATAGAAGCTTTAAAGTTTCTAGGATAAAAATAAGGAGTGCCAAAATTAATCTTACCTAAATAGTACTTTTTAACAGGCGGTTTAAATATCCCATGTAGTTCTTTAAGTAACTTTTTTTAGTTTCATTTTTTTACTCTTTTAGGTTCTATACTATCATAAATATTTAAAGCTTTATTATAATCTCTAGTACACCAAGCAATACTCCCAAAAGCTTCAGAACTAGGATAAATTTCTCTTTCAGGATAACTAGTACCAAATACTTCCGTAGTAGGAGCTACATCTACCCTAAATACCTCATATTGTCCTTCTAATGCTTGATATATTGCTCTAAAAGAATCTCTCTTAATTTGCTTATATGTAGTACCATTAGTTTTAATTTCTAAATCAAGTTGTTTCATTCTCAATAACTTTAATTTCTATTCTACCTTCTTTAGAATAACTTAATCCTGGAGAACTATATACATTCCAACTATCTTTATCAGGATTAGCTTCTTTATATTCTTTACTTCTTAATTCGAGAACTGGACGGTATAAATCATATGCTATTTTAGCTGATTCACATAGTTTATCAGAACCTATTCCATAAAATTCGTTTAACCTCATTCCTGTTAATTCACTTTTTAAAGCTCTAAAAGAATCTTCTACTGCATTTCTTATCTCCCAGAATCCAGAATCTTTATTAGCATTCTCATATTCTTTGAATTCCATACTATCAGGTATTCTCCATTGTCCTGCACAAAATCTACTAAAAAATTCAAGCGATTCTTGAACTACATCTAATTGTTTCTTATTTAAATTTAATTGATATATCCTTCCCATAATAATTTCATTTCATTAGGATTATTACTTCCACCAGTCTCATAACACTTAATACCTTCATGATTACAAATAACTTTAATACCAGTATTCCAACCACAGGTATGTGTTTCAATTTCTCTTCTACCTAAACGAGATATTTTATTATCTCTTTCAGTATTTATAATTGCTCTATATTTAGCCATATTAAAATATTTTAAAATTGATAATTACCAATAGTAATTTTATATTCTGCTGAATCGTTAAATTTAAATTTAAATTGTGCATGATATATAAAATTAGCTAATTTATTATTTTCTATTTCTATAATAAAAGAATTTTTATTTAATTTTTCTATTTTACCTAATAAACAGCTAAATTTATTTGCTACTTCTTGTATTTTATTTCCATTAGGTTTATATCCTTTTGGAAAATTAACTAATAGTTTATTATCTTTAATATTTATTTGTATAGGAAACCCATAAAAAGGTTTACTATCAGTTTCTTTACAGTCATTCCAAATACTCATTGTTTCATTCTATTATTTTACATTTATAATACCAAGGTGCTTTATACCAACCAAATGTTACGTATTGTAATAATTTTAACCACCACCTAGATTTAGGAGTAGATAATACTTTACATTTTACAGATTCTGTTACTAAAATATCATCCGATTTAAAATATTCTTCTGAAAAATATAATTTAAATCTTCTTTGCTGTTTCATCTTCAATAACTTTAATTTCCAATTCTTTTAAATCTTTATTAAGTCTTTCAATAAAAGATTCTTCTCCATCATCTCCTGAAACTAACCAATCTATTCTTTGAGTATATATAGCAGCTTTTTTAAGATACTCTAAACCTTGTTTAAACTTTTTTATAACTTCATCAGGATATTTATAATAATATAAATCTTCAGGATATTTTTCATACCAATCAGCATCTCTCCAAGATTCTTGTTTTAATTCTTGAGGAGTTTTTTCTCTACCATTGTCAAATATTAACTGTTCTACTTCATCTGCTATTTCTTGTATTTTATATTGATTATAATCAAAATGTCCCCCACTCATTCTATTTCTTTTAAAAATTTACTAATTTTACCGCATAATTCATAATTATTACCATATACCTTATTAGGTATAATATTCATGAAGTTTAAGGATTCTTTTAATAATTCTATAGCTTTAGGAAAGTTATTACAAGCATCTACTGTATATTGAGAAAAAGCTTTAGAAGCTATTCTACCTATATAACCATTATCAGCTCCAGTTATAGTATATTGTCCGTATATACCTAAATGTCCTCTTTTTAAAGGTAATCTTTGGTCATTCTTATCAATCATATATTTTTTATTAAATTTTGAATTAAATCTCTACCGCTTCTAAGTCCATAATCTCTATTAAATTCACTAATATCAGTTATTTTATCTACAGCAGGTGTCATAATATAAGGTATATCATACATTTTAGAAAAGTTTTGAGCCATTAATAATCCACTATTTTGAGGTTTATAATGGTCATTATTCCAAATTAATATAATATTTTTCCAGCGTTTCTTTAATTTGTCCCAATATGGTAATGGGAACCAAGAACCTTCTTTATTTGGCGCAATAGCATAATAACCTAGTAGTTCCATAGACATACAATCTTTATATGACGACTGAATAAATAAAGTATTTCCAGATTTAGGAATATTAGGATAATTCTGTACTATAGATTCGTCAATATTACTTCTCCATTTCTCAATCTTTGAAATAGGTTGATAAATTTTTCTACGAAATATGTTCCTACTCCAATAATAGTTATAACTATAGATAAGATGAGAAGCTGCATATTCAACAGGAGGATAATTATTATAAAATACATGAGAACAAGCCCATATATTATTTCTTTTAAGCATTTTAATAGGAATATAATACTGTCCCCAATAATCTTCATCATATACACTAAATTCTCTCTTTTTAACCTTAATAATAAGGTCAGAGGGAGTATAATTCCCCCTCTTAACCTTATTTTTTGTTCTCCTAACTATGCTAAAACTACTATCTTTACCACCTACTAATCTAAAATCTTTAGCTATTTTATTAATTGCTTCTTGATAGTTTAAATTATACTTATACTGTACATATTCAACCATCGACAAAGCTTTATTTAATAAAGGGTCGCCAAAATCTTTAAAATATAATAGATTTGGATTATATTTACTCCAAAATAATCTAGATGAAGGGTCAGCTTCTTGACGAAATTCAGATTTAAAAGACTCTCCTATCTTATTAAATCCTAAGATATACCTAGAAGCTATTTCTTCTTGAGAAACATAATCAAGTAAGTCTTGACTACTAATTAATATAGGAGTTCCTTTTTGAATCATTAAAATATATCTTGAGGTGCTGGATTAGGTGTTTCTTCTACAGGGTCTTCGTCAGGTTTAGCTGATTTATCAAATTCTTGTACATTAAATGTATAATACATATCACCACTACCTTTAAATTCAGTATATTGGTCTTTTGTAACATATTCTTCTAATCTATTAGTAGAAGTTTGATTATGTTTTAAGAACATTTGATTGTAAATTTGTTGATAATAACGAATTTTACCATCTTTTTCAACTACATTAACACCAGTTAAACATTTAACTACATATTCTGAAGAACCTTTAACAATATCTTTTAATTGTGAGAAATCTCCACTTACTAATTTATCTACATCAGCTAAACAATCATCATATTCTTTCTTGGTAGTATCATATACCATATTCAACCAAGAAAATAAGAATTTATGTAATTCATCTTCACCTTTGTGACAAGGACGAGCACCTTCATTAATAAAATATTGATTAGAATCTAAAGCTTGTACATTTGTAGCCCAAGCAGTTTTACCATATTTATTAATAAATTGAGCTTTACCTGATTGACCTATCCAAGGTTTATGATTAATTCTGAACCTAAGAGGTGTTAAAATTTCCATATCAGGATGTTCTTCATTAGGTAATGATTTAATCCAAAAATCTACATTAGTATTAACTATTTCAACACCATCATATTCAGCTTTATGAATATATTCAGGTTCATTTTGCATATATTCAATACCTAGTTCTTTTAATTCTGTTAATGTAGGATTTACAGCTACTACATGGTATGGAATTACACCTGTATAAAATTTAAAATCTTTTACTGTAGTTTCGTCAGCTTTTTTACTTGTTTTGATACTCATTTGTATATATTTTATTTTATTATTATTTTAATTTAATTAGAGATAGCGTAGGGGTTAACTATAACTAATTATTTAGTAATCAATATATCCATGAGGAATTGATTCTTTAAATGCTGAAAATTTAGGTACACATTCTTCTTCTCCTAATACAGCATAATCTGAAGCTTCATCTTCTTCGATATAAGCAGTTTCTGTATCTTCAATAGGTCCAGGAGTAATAATCTCTTCATTATTAGTATTTAATGGAACCATTTTATATACAATACTATCTCCTAAATTAACACTGTCTGTTAATGCCATAAAATTATCCTTAGAATTATCTAATTCATAATTCTTAATAATCCAATCATAGAATTTCTTATTAGATATTGACATACTTTTAGTCATCATAATAGCATCCTCTGAATCAACTTTACCAATATATACTTCTTTAGATTCATCATCTGTTGCAAAATATACTTTACTTAATCCAGGAGTTGTTGCTAATAATTCTATACTTTTTGGATTAAAAGACATTCTATTACCATGTCCTTTACCTTTGTAAGCTTCTAATGTTATTACTGCTTGATTAGGAAATTGTTCTTGTTTAACTTCTCTTTTAATTGTACCCCAAGTAATTGCCATAATTTTTTTTTAATTTTTTAATTATTGTTATTGTTATTTATAAATATTTTCCCAGAAAGTTTTAACATCTCCATTTTCTTGCTTTTCAGAAATAACTATATCTCCTTCAAGATGTTTACATCTACCTCCACAAACAAGATTTTCTTTAGGATTAAAACTTAATATACCTTTATCACCTTCTCTACGTAAATATCCAATACCATCTACTCTAGAAGAATAAATAGATTTAACTTTACCTGTCAAATTAATATCTCTAGTTTCAACAGTATCACCAGTTTTACTTTCAACTAATTTATCTTTAATATGAGCTATAAGAATAATTTCAGGAGCTAATAATGATAATCTATCATACCAATCCATCATTTCTTCTCTTGAATATCTATAACCAAAACCATTAGGAATTTCATGTACTGTTTCAAATTCTTTATCTAAATGATTAAATCTACCTTCATTAGCTCTATTAGGATTTTTAAGGTTAAATTTTTTACCTTGAGGTTTATTCATATAACGATAAGTACCAGAAATTTCACTCCATTCCATTTTGTTATCATATAAACATTTAATTTATATTTCTACATGTTTCCATGCAGTTCAGACTATATCATCACCCTAATAGGATGCTACGCACTCGTGTCACTTTACCATCTTCAACATTACTTGTTAAGATTCCATGTGTTAGTCGTTGAACCTTCAACTCATTTCTGAGAAGCTTGGCTGCTGATTGTCTTCAACATTACTTGTTAAGAGTTTCCAGCAATTCACGTAGTTTTAATTGGACAAATGGAGCCTATTCTACAGAAATAATATCCTTTTGTATGGTTTCTTTCACCATTCAATACTTTAATTAAATTAGAGTGGTGAACATTATATAAATGTTCAACTTCTATAATAGAAGAAAAATAATATGTTTTATTATTTTTTTATATCTAACATTAAAACAGGAGTAGTTTTTAGGTTTAACTTTTTTTACGTATTTCTTTTAATCTAATTTTTTCTTGTTTAGAAATAGATTTTCCTTTATGTGCTTTTGATATTTTAGATTTTGTTTCATTAGAGTGATAATAACCTCTCCTCACAGCTTCTTCCAATCTCCTTTTAACACTATATTCCACACGCTCTTTAGTTAAAATTTTTCCTTTATTTAGTAGTGATAGCTTTTGTATAGCTTCACTACTAAATCTACCTTTATTATTTACATTATTTTCAGAATATCCACTATATAAAGAATTTTTTAAATTAAATCCCCACGATTTAAATAAATCTATATAGTAATCTTCCCAAAAATAAATAATATCTGTTTCTATTTCTTCTATCAATTTGATTATAATTTCACAACCGTCTTTTTGTCTGGCTTTAATCCAGTTATGGACTTTTGTATTTCCCTTTTTACTATCACTTTTATGTCCAGACAGTCTTCTGTATAAAGTATTTTTGGTTATTCCAACATACATTGGATTATTATTATCCTTTATAGTAGTTAAAAAATATATTTAATAACCTAATTTATTTTATCCAATTTAGTAATTGTATCTACAGCAATACGTTGATAAGCAAAACCACCTACTTCTTCATTCTTTTTCTCAATAGCATCAAGAATAGCATTAAATTCACTAGGTTTATTAGCTTCAACTACTATACCTTCAATATAATTAGCTCCAAAAGGCTCTGTTTCAATGATTAATGTATCATCCAATCCTCCTAATATAGTAGTTTTACCTGTTTTAGGTGGAGAATAAATCATTAACACATGAGGATTAACAGATTGTACTTTTCTTTTAGTTGTTGGTAATTCCATTTAATTTAAATTAATTTGTTTTAAAATTTTAATATAATTACTTGATTCACTATAACCTACAGAATTTAAAAAAAGTATAATAATCATCAGATTTATATTTATCATGATATTCTAACCATAACATATAATCATCTATACTATCCCACACAGTATTATATACTGCATGGTTATACTTCTTTCCTGTAGCTAATGTGACTCGTTTACGTGGTAATTTCATACCACAAATATTGTTATTTTCTTTAAATATTTTAGATTTAAACCATCCTGTTTCTAATATAAATTGTTTAATAATTACATCATTATATTCAGGATATTTTAATTCTAAATATTCAATTAATAACTCATAAGTAAATTCAGATTGTTGAATTTCTTTGATTCTAGATTTTTTATCAAACTTTTCTTTAAATACTTTAAATTTAACTTCTCTTTCAGATATATTAAAATCTCTTGGAAAAGTTGATAAAGTTGTTAGTAACATTAATAATGTTATAAAATACTTCATTATATATACTTTGAATAGTCTTCATCACTTCTAGGTAATTCTGTCATCATTCCTACTTCTCCTTGAAATCTATAACCAAATGCTATATCATCATTACCATAGGAATTTTTTAATACGTAACAAGACCTAAATCTATTATATCCTTTTCCATCTACAAATTTAGGAATATCATAACCTAAATTATTATCATCTCCTAATTTGTAAGGATTATATAATGCTAATGCTACGTCCGCATCCTCGTATAAATTACTACTATTCTTAAAATCACTTGGTAAAGGAGAATTATCAGTTTTAACTCTTCTCATAGTATCTTCTATTCCTCTATTAAATTGACTAACTATTACAGGATTAAATCCATAAAAATCTCTAAATTCACTACCACAGTAATCAGACATTTTATCCATTAAACCTTTAGATTGAGGAGGTAAAAATATTTTAGAGTTTTTATCTACATGTTCTCCTTTCAATTTACCTATATGGTCTATTACAATAATTGTAACTATTTTATCATTATATTGATTATATACTTTTTTAGTTCTTTTTATACCTTCTTTAGTAGTATAAGGAATTTCTTCTTCTTTACCAATAGTATTAGCATATTCTTGAACATGTTTATAAATACCAGTAGGATTCATTGTTCCGTCTATTATTTCAACATATTCTAACATATCATCAAAATACTTATAAGATTCCTCTATTTTATCATAAATTTCTCCAGCTATTTTATTCTTTTTTATTCCCCAACCTAACAATGTAGGTACATCTATAATAATACCGTATTTATTATATAATCTAAGACAAACCCATTTGGCTAATTTATGTGTTTTAGACCTTTCCATAGACCTATAAATAATTCTAATCTCTATATCTGTTGAATCTTTATTTTTTAACATCCATGAATAAGGACCTAATACATAAGCTAAATCAGTAAATGCAGTTTTACCAGTACCAGACATACCGCCTATAATAGTTTGAATTTTCTTACCTATACCAACACATTGTCCCATTTTAGGAAACAATAAAGGTATCCATATACTTTTACCAGCTATTCCTGCATCAATACTTTGTTTTAAATTTTCTATTTCTTCTTTCATAAACCAACTACTCTACTTTTAGATTTTTTAGGTATTTCATTTAAACCTTCTAATTCTCCTAATAAATCACTTACTTTATCTTTTTTAATGAAATAATGTGCTTGTCTCATACCTTGATAAGTAGGTTTAAACCTATCAATATAATTTTTAGTAGCTTGTAATACTTCTTCATCAGTATAATCAGGATTATCTTTAAAGAATAATTCTAATTTATTTAAGCAACCTTGTTTATCTCCTCTATATCTATAACCTCCATTATTAGAACCTGTAGGAAATAATTCCCTAAATTTATCTAATATATTATTAGCTCTAACTTTAGGATTTTTTTTATCATTTCCTTTTAAATCTAAAGCTTTTTTACGTAATATTGGTTTAAAATCTTCATCTAATTTTATATACCCTTCTTTTTGTAATTGAAATAATACATTATTACAATATATACCTAATTTATCTTTTAATTGTTGATATAGTGAATCTTCTTTATAAATTAAAGCATATAATAATATAAACTGGTTAGGAGATAAATTTAATTTTTTAAATGTTTCTAAATTAAATTCCATTTTATATATTTTTCTGGATTATCGTTAATTTGGTCAATAGTTAATAATTTACTTATTTTATTTTCAATTATTTATACTATTAAGTAAATATATAATATAGTTAGCCACAATTAATTGCTTAAATATTCATCTACAATTTCTTCTTCGCTTCCTTCATGTATATTATTTTTATAGTTAGCATAGTATTTGAAAAACGCAATTAACAGTTCACGTTGTTGGCTAACATTTTTGTATAGTGCAGTTGCTATCATTCGTATCATCATTCTCCAACCGCACCATTATATCTGTAATTAATGCTTCTAAATCTTCATTATCAAAACTTCTATCATCTGTATCAATGTGTTCCCCATCACTATTAGCCCAACTGCCAACTGGTTGGCTATGTTTTATTATTAGTTTCTTTAATGTGTTTTTATCCATCGCTCATAAATTTTAAAGTTTATCACTCGTTTGTAGGTCGGTGGGTTTTGAAAGTGCAACCGACACCATACACTTTCCGTTAGCAACTATAATTAAATTCCTAAAAAGAAATCAACCTTAAACTGCATCCCTTTGTTAGTTATGCTTTTATCTGCTAAAGCCTTACTTGCTCTTAAACTTTCTAGGAAATTTAATAACAGTTCCCTTCGGTTGCTAACAATATGTTTATGTAATGCTGGTTCAGTGTTTTTATCAACTCCATTCGCTTGGTGCAGTATGTGTTCAACAATTTCTAAAAATTTACCTTTAGTCATTGCCATTTCTTCTTCAACCCCTTTGCCTTTATTAACCTCTGTATAACAATCAAAGTTGTTTTCAAATATTTCTGTTAAATTCAAATCGCTCATTACTTATGTATTTTAAAGTTATTCTTTCTAATCAATAGTAGTGGGTATTTCACGCACTACACAAACACAAACCATTGTAGTGCCGTTAGTCTTCAATCCAATGACAATTTGCTTTGCAATCAAGTAACTTTACGTTGTTTATTTCAAGAGTGTCTTGGTGGCAATCTCCTGTGATAGTTTGTAGAACTATACCTCCGACATCTATTGAGCCGTTGGGATTGTAAGCATATATTTCACCATACTCGGTCATTGTTCCCTCTGGTGGCAAAGCTTTATCTAAATACCTCGCTCTTACGAATTTTGAATCTTTAGTCATATCTTTAAAATTTAACGGCATACAACAATGTATATAGTGTATAGCCAATTGAGTATTTGTTTTAATTTATAACTTTTTGTGGCGATTACATATCATTTACTATATAAATTACATTATTTTAATAAAACTTTCACAACTTTCATATAGTTTAATATTATTATAAGATTCTCCATAAAAATATTCATTTAATTGTTTCTCAGTAACTTTAAGCTCACTAGTATTATTAATAGAATTAACCATTTGTTTAATACTATTATTACTTTTAATTTGTTTAACTATATGTTTAATTGTTGTCATACATATTTAATTTTAGATTTATCTAAATCCCATTGTCTATTTCTAAGCCATATGAAATCTTGGCTATCTTTAATATATAAATTAAAGAATACAGCATGTTTATCTTTATATAAACGAATCACGCGACCAAGTGTTTGAATTGCATCTTTTTTAGAGCTAGTTCCAGAAGCTACTATACCACAATCTACATGAGGTATATCTACTCCTTCATTTAAAGCTTTAATACTACTAATAACTCTTACTTTAGTACGTCTATCTTTAAATCTTTTAAGATTATATTCTCTTTGTCTATCTTTTAAACCAGAATGTATAGTAACACATATATCACCTAATCTTTCTTGTAAAGCATCTGCAAATTCTTGAGACTGACTAAATACTATAACAGTTTTATCAGGGTTTTTAATTATATAATTAACAGTTCTTTCTAATTTATTAGATGCATTATAAAGTAAATTCTTACGTTTACCTATAAGATTATAATATCTAGCTCCTAGTCCTTTAGTATAATTAGTACCCATTTTTAAAAATAAATTAGCTAAATCAAATGCTTTTCTAATAGCATATTCTACATCACAATTATGTGCTGATGCCATAGCTTCATATAATAAATCTAATTTATTCTGTATAGTATCATATTCTATTTGTTCAGCAGTTGTAAAGTTAATACCTACATTATAAATATCATAATCACTAACCCATCCATTAGATAAAGCTTCTTCAAAAGTAA
>FUIF01019158.1_pt1 | contig 17423 bp, 28 predicted proteins | sample 1003461 | NCBI WGS metagenome assembly FUIF01 (sample SAMEA80401918, study PRJEB19352) | marine metagenome | reverse complement strand
TAAAACTTTCTCGACTTTCAATTCTTGCTTGGTCATTAGGATCAGTATTAGCTTGTGCTTGTTTTGTAGCAAGATCAGCGCCCATAAATTGACTTAAGAAAGATATTTCAGTTGCAAATGCTCTTAGTTCATCAGTAACAACTTTTTGGCCAATTCCTGCAATTGCTGTTAATCTGTCAATTGTTTCTGATGCGGCTTGTATTCTATCTGTATTTCCAGATCTCAAATCATTTGTAAGTTCTTGATTTAATTGAAACAGGAACAAATCCAGTTCTTTTTACAAATTCTGCTTGTAATGCGCCTCTTTGATCTGGATCATCAGGTAATTAATAAATGTAATTTCATTGTAATAATTATTTACAATCAGCTTGCGTAATAGGTAAATTCATCTCCAACAGGAGCAATACCTTTAATTTGATTAGCAACTTTTGTCATTCCTTGATTTTTCTTAATAGATGCTACGTCTTGTTTTAAAATTTTAACAACACGAGATGAAAGACCTTTGCCATCTATATAATTATTTTCATAAGCATCTTCTACTTGTTTTATTAAATCTTCTGCTGGCAATGTGTCTAAACCAATTGCTATATCTAAATTAGATATTATTTGTTCTCCTGCCGCACGATTTGCAGTTTCTTCTTGCGTTAAAGTTCTTTGCAATGAAGATATTTTTGCTTCTATCAAATTAGTATATTGATCTTTTTCTTCAGGAGTTAAATCGCTAATTTCTTTTTTACGAAAATCTGTTAAAAATGCCTGTCCTTTTGCAATTTTTTCTGAAGTAGACAAATCTTCTGCAAAGACAATACGGTCCATATCACCTATTGCAGTTTCTTTTAAAATAGTTTTTTCTAACTTTATTTTTCTTCGTTTACTATGCTTGCGTATTTAGGACTAGCTTCAGCTAAAGCATCCATAGTTAACAACAACAACTCTGACTCAGAATTAACTAACTCTGTATCTCCTTCACGAGCTAAGTTTGCAATATTTCTAACACCAGTATTAATTGAATCAGTTAATGTAATTATATTTTTGTTATTAGCTTCAGTTAAAAAGTTTTTGTTTAATTTTTCTTCGGCAGAAGATATTCTGCTTGCAAGAGCTTCGTTAATTCTAGGTTGAGATTCAGGAGGCAATAGGTTAACAGTAGCTTGCCTGTACGCATTAGCATCGCTTGCAAAACCTTGTGGATTGTCTTTGTACTTTTCTTCTAATTCTTTTATTTTTATATCAGAATCAATACTTATTTCTGCTAAATATGCATTAATAGCATTACGATTAAATACTTCAGATCCAAAACCTCTACGTGTAGGAACTTTGCCAAATACTTTTTTACCTTCTTCGTCTACAGTAATAGCTTGTTCTACAGCTTCTTGTGCTTGCGCAGGAGCCTCACGTTCAGCTTTAGCAATACCAAATTCTTCAGCTATACCACCTACTTGCTTTGCTAATCCAGCAAGAGCTTGCATACGTCTAGCCGCAGAGTCATCTATCCCAGTAGGACGGAACTCTCCATAAAAACCAACACGTTGTTGTCTAGGTTGTTTTGCCATTTATATTTTCCTATTCGGGCATAGCTTTTGCAGTTTTTCCAGCTCCATCTAACAAGGTAGAAGTTGCTCCTATATTAGCGGTACTTCTAGCCATAGCTCCTTGTCTGCGTAATTGAGCTTGTTTTAATTTATCGGATACAGCCAGCATACCTTCGCTTGCGCTAACTTGTTTTGCGCTTTCTAAAGCAATACTTTCAGGTGTTACACCAGATACTCCACCAGCCGCCATAGACACTGCATTAGCCGCAAGGACTTTATTTAACTCTTGCCGTCTTTGTAATTCACGAGCTTCTGCCGCTAACTTTTCTTCTTCAGCTTGACGCTCTAAAGATTCCTGTTGCGCTTTACCAGCTTCAACTTGACCGTAAACACTAACTGCGGTGCTAGTTGCTATTGCCGCTACTATAAAAAATGACATCTAAATATCCTCTGGCTCTAACAAAGCCTTTTCTATCTCGTCTATATCAGTTAAATGTGTAGGATGATATGTAATCCAAACACAGTCTGTTTCAGCGTATATAACACGCTTAGTTTGCGGAATAGTTTCTCCCATAAACGGAGCTTCTATATCCATGTTTCCAAATTGGCTAGATACTTTACATCTGCCTTTTACTACCATGTACAAGTGTGTAGTTTTGTGTAAAGCTCCTACCAAACATACGCCAGCAGGAATAAATAATTCTCTTGCATACAACCCATCGCTAAAATGATGTTTTGTTTCTAACTCTATTGTGTCTCCTTTTAACATAAGAGACTGTAATTTTATAATATCATCTTGCGCTGTTACTTCATTCACGAACTAATCTCATATCCAATTGCTTGCAGATGGAATGGTGTTGGGTCTGGTATTGTAATAATAGGAGTAACTTCTCTATCCCATCCGTTACCACCGTGGTTATCTTCTATAATTCCTGTAGAAGGTATAAGGGATGAGTTTAAAGGGCTATTCCCTGCATCTCCAAACGTTCTAACAGGTACTAAGTTTCCATCTATATAAACACCAGCACTATTGTAAACACGCAGATTCATGCGATCTATACGCTTCTGGTTCAATACTGTTTGCGAGCCATTAGGTGATCTTGTGTTTAATGGCATTCCTCTAATTTCACAGTTAAAGTTTTGCCCTACTTCTATCACATCTGTTAGTGCGGCTTCAGTAGATGTTAATGTAATTGTTCCTGTAGCACTTACTGTTCTAGAGGGAAGACTACTATTACCAGCTACAACCTCTACTGTATCTCCAGCTAAATGTAAGAGGCCAGACAACGTAGTGCTATGTGGTGATGTGTATTTAACACTGCTGTCCATTTTGTAATCAAAAGTCATTTGATCTATAGTAAAACGATTTATATCTCTTTGGCTATAAGTAAACAACGTATTATTTACCGTTACACACTGTTTAAATAAATCTGCTCCACCGCTATCACGTACTTGGTTAAACTTTGTATAACCGTTTATATCTTGATCACGCAACGTATTTAAAACAACAGCCGTACCATCTTGGTTAATAACAAATACATAGTTAGCATCTTCTGATGTTGTACTTGTTACTATGTCCATATCAACAGGACTAACTATTAAATGTGACGCTAATACTGATAAATCAATACTACGATATGCATCTTCATTGTAGTCATACAAGTATTGTCTTAAACTCCTACCATTGCGATCTACAAATAAAATAGCGCCATCTAATGCTGTAGTAGGGACGTTAATACTAAAACTACCATGCTGTGTTTGTTGTTGTATATTAATCGTTGTAGGCGTGTTACCTGTGACTTTGTACTCAGCACCCTCTGTAAATATTTGTAATCCACGATCACCTACAATATCTACAATATCACTTTGCGATCCATTTATACTTACAAAAATAGCTTCGTCATCATCGCCTTCTTCAAGATAAAAATCTAAAAATGATCCAGCTTTAGATGCAAAAACACTTTGAGGCTTGTCTCTTGTTCCACCAAACCATAATCGCCCACCAGCAAATACACCGTTTTTAGGATAGCCTCTAGTAGCACTCCATACATCTTCTTTACGCGGACTTCCTTGTGTTGTAATTGCAAACGTTACTTCATTGTTGTTTCCTGCAAGATCAGACGTAGCAAACCCTGTCCACACTTGGAAAGATTTAGTAGATTCTCCTGAAACAGTAATTGTAAATACATCGCCAGAACCAGAAACTGCAACACCTGTATCACCAAATATAGGCATTTCTTGTAAGTTTTTTTGTATGTTAAATGCTGTTGATGTCGTATTACCTGTATATGTTATATTTTTACTAATAACAGATTCAATATCAACTTGAAATCTATCTCCTTTAGTGAAATGCGCTAATGTCATTGTTGTTACATAACTTATAGGAACAGGACTAGAAGAATCATTAAAATCAAACTGTGGCACATTTAAAAATGGCGCGTCATCAAATTTAAATATATTGTTGCCGTTTAAATTGTATATTAATCGTTTAACAGGCACATTTTCGTTAAACATAAGTAATACGTTTTCATTACTTGCTACACGATTAGGAAAATTAGTTCCTATGTCTGTCGCTACATCTTGCTTAAATGTAGGTATGTCATTTGCAACTTGATATATTCGCAAATTGTTATTAGTAAATAAAAGCAAATAACTACTGTAAATGCTTATTTCAAATTTATGCATTTTTATTTGACTAGAAAACGCGCCAGTTACATTGTAGAAATGCATCTCTGCTAACGAAACATTGCACGTACCTAAATCTGTAGTACCAACTCTAGCTAATCTCCAATCTTGGTCTAAGAAAGGAGTAGGCACACCATTGTTTAAAATGGTAACTCTAAATGTTTGGTTAAAATCAGTTAACGTAGGAACATTAGCAACCGTAATCCATGCACCGCCAGTTTGTTGATATTGGATAACAAACTCATCACTAGTAGCATCAGCAGTAGTTAACTTAATGTTGATTAAATCTATGTAGGCAATAGTTTGTTGGCTGGTAAATTGATAAGACGCGACAACAAAAGGATTAGTAGTTCCTATTCCTGCTGTAGTAGTACCAAAAGTTGTAAGGTCATTATCATTAAGATTAGCCGCAGTACCACCATTGGGCATAGTAGCTGTAGGAGCAGAATACTTAGCAACTACTGGTGCTGGAGTTGTTACAAACTTAAACCCTGCTCTACGCTTTACTCCTCCTTGTGGGACAGTAACAACATTAGTAGCAGTTTGTAAGCCTTGGTAGTATTGATCAAGATCTGTTCGACCTTTTACAATTGGCGATAACTCACCACTTACAAAACTATTTTGCAAAAAGTGACTTTTAGCCATTAGAACCTCACATCAACAAACGGCCTACTGGTAAGCGGAGTGATAGGATGTTGTTGAGAATCAGTGTAACGCGCCATATTAGATGCGTTAATATATTCTTCATTCATCAATTGTTTGGTAGAAGCACTGTCTCTAATAGACATAGCAAAGTCTTTAGCTAGTGCGTACTCAACCATTTTAGAAAAGTATGCAGGCCATGTAGCCTCAGATACAGTATAGATGTAATCGCAGAATAAATTTGTGTCATAGTTACAGTAAACGCGATCACCAAGAATTTGGTAATTAATGCTAGGGTTCATTTTAATAAACACTAACAAGTCAGATGGCAGTTGATACATAACATCGTATTCAGTGCCTACTGGTGTTTCATTAATTTTAGATAGCTGTGCTTTTTTACGTGCAAATCCCCAACGATACTTTGTAAGCTCATTGTGAACAATGTTGTCATATAGATTGTTAGCAACAGTTTGTGCGCGAGTGTTGCCAGTTAACGATGTAATAGGCAAATCACCAATTAAAATTAAAGCATTAGAAATTAAATTGATTTTACTTGCCATAATAGACCTTTATGTAGATAGAAAGGGGGCCGAAGCCCCCAATCAGTTAGGCATCACCAAGAGCAGTGCCAGAAGCCAAATCAATAGAAGAAGTTCCATTGTTTGTTTTTACAAAAGTAGCAGTTACCGCAACACCGTCAGTATCAACAACTAGAACAACATCACCAAGATGAAGTTCACTGATAGCTGAAAGCATATAGTTGGAGCCTGTTACAGTTGCAGGAGCATCAGTAGACGCATACACCCACAATGGGCGAGAGTTTCCTGAACCACCAATTCTAGATAAACCAGATCGTGCAAAAGCCATGATAGTTCTCCTTATACGTTATCTTTGTATTCGACTTTAACTAGACCACCGTTGTCACGGACAACAGATCCAGCTTTGAGCATACCGTTGCACAAGTATGAAGTGCGCTCTGGTACATAGTCGATTGATGTTTTCATGTCGATGCCAATAGCAAGTCCAACAGCATCTTTCTGGAAGAACCAAGAATCAACAGTGTTTCCAGCTACAGTCAAACCACCTTCAGTACGATCTTCAAGAATAATGAAAGTAAATCCAGCTAGGCTGTTCACATCACCAGTTACCAAAGCTTTAATAGTCTGGTAATCAGCGTTAGTTGCTTTCTCATCTTTAAGAAGTCCACCAAGACCAGCAGAGTTAACTGCCGCGTATAGGTTAGCATTTTGTACACCGTTCTTACGCAATGCAACTTGAGCTTCAATAACCTTGTTCATGCTTAGAGCCAATCCACCGTGAGCAATGTCAGCCGCATCAGGATTAGAAGAGTTCATAGCATCAATAACAAGTTGATCACAACGACGGCCAAGAGCCCCAGCGATAGTGCTTGCTAGTTCTTGCTTCTCATCGAAGTTAACGTCTTGTTGGTCAAAGATGTCAGTGTATTCTGGAGCGTTCCAGTTAGAAAGTGAAGCGATTTTAAATTCGTGCGCTACGTCCATTGGAGTTACTAGATCAGAAGTAGACTTCTGGTTAGCAAGACCTTTGCCCATGCGACGGAACTTGTAAGTGTCACCAACTACATTGTTACGAATAGTAACAGAAGGCTTCATTAGCCCCATGCCTTGATAGGCGTGTTTTACCATAGAGTCAAACTCAATGACTGCTACGGACGATAGTGTTTTACTCATAATAATTTCCTCGAAAAAGAGTAATTTAAAAAGTTTTTCAAGGTTTTAGCTGAGTACCCAGTAAATTGGTCAGCATTCAACCTAAATTTACTGGGCTATAGAGATAGGTATCCAGTTTTTGAATTATACACCTTTTATGGTATATCAATCAATGTTTACTGTGCTTCACCCCAAGCTTGCATAAGCTTTTGTATTTTACGCTCATGCTCAATGTTAGTGCTACGCAGTAAGTTACCATGATCATCTTTCTTAAACATTTCAGCTTCGATAGATTCCCATGACAATCCAGCAGGGGCTACATCGTTTTCAGTAGGCAGTTTAACAGGTGCAGTTGCGCCTACTAACATTTCGATTAGTTGAATGTTTTCTGCTGTTGTAACTAAATCTTTTGCTTTTTCGTAAGTTTCTGCATCAAGGTTATTTTTCATAAACCCATCTACATTGTTAATACGATCTTGCGCGTTGTCTCCTAATTTAGCTATTTCTGCTTCTTGGTTAACTTCTTGTACAGCATCATCTTGTGCAGATAACAAATCCCATGCGCGTCCAAATGCTTCTTGCGACATATTGGTATCATCTGCAAAAGTTATCAACTCTTGTAACAATGCATCATCATTGTCTACACCTTCAGGATGCATATAACCATCTTTAGGTGTGCCTTTAAAACCACCAAACTTTTTTTCTAACTCAGCATATCCTTTAGCTTGATCAGCTACTGATTTATACTTGTTAGCATTAAACCACTCTGGGGTTTCTCCTGTTCCTTTTACATCTTCTGTTAAAAAATATTCACCTTCTGCTACTTCTGGAGTTGATTCATTTAGCAGGGTATCGCTTTCTGCGGCCTGTTGTTCCATAATCGTTACCATTTATTTATAAAATTTCAGCTTGTTGAATTTGATTTATAAGAAATTTAACTACTCCTGCCTCACCATTATGGTATGCAGACTCGTAATTAATGTTTGTAGAGGAAAAAGAAGTATCATTGTTGTAGACAAACCTAGCAGTCAGATCAGCTAATACTTGTTTTCCATCCTCATCATTAAAACACCGATGATATGCTTTCGCAAGATTAGCTACTTTCTCTCTGTTTTTAGCGTTGTCTTTTTGTGCGCTTTCTACATCTAATTTAACTTGTTCAATCTTGTCCCAAGTCATACTTGAGTTTGTCCTTGCATTGGTGGTTCACCAGTATCCATGCCTTGTTGTGCTACTTGCGCTCCAGCTTGTATTATTTGCTGTTTTTCCATAGGACTTCTTACTAACTCAGCAGGCATACCAGCTTTTTCTGCTACCCATGTTCCAAAGTCTTCTAACTTAAATCCTATTTTAGCTTGATCAGGACCAGCATTTTGTAATACAAACTGTACAGCTTGTTGCACATTTAGAATGTCTTCACTATCTTGCGCGCGAGCTAACGGTGAGGTAAATTTAATTTCTATATCTCGACCATCTAACTGTAAAGGCTGTAACAATCCTCTACGTGTCAATATAGACGCTACGCGTTTTATTATAGGAATAAGTACTTCTGTTTGCAAACGTCCAAATGCAGAACCTATTCTTTTAGCAAGTTCTCTAGACTCAATAGCTACTTCTGTAGCAGATCTAACAGCACCACTAGGATCTCTAAGATCGTTAAACAAAGATCGTTTTATAGCCATTTGCATATCATTGATAACAAATTGCGGTAATTGTAAGTTAGCTCCTGTATCTAATCGACGAATAGAAGGATTAGAGGAGTTATTAGAACCAACTGGAATAACAACCCCCGGACTTATGCTAATATTGTATGGATTAGTTACACCATCATCCGTAGCTGTGTACATTCCTGCAAGGTCTATAGCGGCTTTTTGTAATGAAAATTCTTTTGCTTTGTTTAAAGATTTAACATCAGGCAGTGCCTGTAATGCTGGACCACGGCCACGTATCTCACCAGCTACTTTAGAGTAACGACCAGTAACCCAAGGGCTAGATGCGCCAAAGTCTTCCATCCAGCTAATACGATCTTCTTTACCTACCCATAAGCAACCGTAATAAGTCTTAGCTTTAGGCAGATAAACAACGCCTTCACTGACATCTACTTCAGACTCAGGATGACTTTTAATTTTTTCTGCAATTTCTTGTGATGGCTTAAATCCTTTCCACTTTCTAGATAGGTCACGCACTTTTACTTTAAATCTACGCCAATGTGTTTCTACATTCCCATACGGACCTTCTTCAAATGCAATACCTTTTTGTGGAATAGCAGTAAATATAATGGGCATATTGTTATCAAGGTCTTCATCTATTCTTAAAGTCCCTGTTCCTATAAGAAGATCAAGAGCGTGTTCATAGAACTGTGTAGCAAAGTTAGATCGATTAATGTAATCAAAAATAATATCAGATTGTTCTTCTAGGTTAGATCTTATATCTTCTTCTGATACGTTGTATTGACCATTTTTTAACAATAATTTAACTTGATTAGATGGTTCTAATGTAGCCCAACGAGACCATATAGGTGCAATGTTTTCTTGTAACTTACTAGCACCTTGTTGAATAGCTTCTAGCGCAGTAGAGTCAAAAATTTTTATCCATCTTCTTTTGACCAGCACGAGAGTCCTCAAACAAGTTTCTATTAGGAAGAAAATATTCATAAGCATCATCAAGTTGATCACTCCAATATGTTGCTCTTTCAAATGCTTTTGATTCACGCCTTTTAAGGTCTGTTAGAGAACCTAACTCTGCTGGTAATTTCATTTAGTTTTTCTCGTTGTTCTTCTAGTTGCTGACGTAACTCCAGAATAACCTCCAGCCATACTACTACTGCCTGTAGATCCTGCCCCCATCATGCTACGTCTTGCACCACCACCAGAAGCTTTAGTTGCTTGAGCTAACAAAGAAGATGCACCTAGCTTACTTCTTGCCGCGGCCTTTAATCTTTTTTCACTTTCTTCTATTTCTTCGTCTAACATACGCGAAGTTCGCTGTTCTGCGGCTAACTCCTGAGCAGTAGGCTCTGGTGCTTTAGGTCGTTTTAGAAATCCCATGATGTTTCTCCAAATATTTTAACAATTGATATGGCGTTAAGATAAATGGGTTGCGAATGCCCAATATCTGCTTAGTATGTCCAACACAAGTATTTAACATAAATAACGAATGCTGATTTTCTTTAGGTTTAATTTTTAAAATACACTTACTGCCGATTATACTCTTTTCGTCAGTCGTTGTGAATAAATCAAATCCACTACAATTTTTAGCAAACACTAAAAAACCTTGTCCAGAGGGTTTAACAACGTAGCAATGTCTTATATCTTTCTTTAAATAACGACTCCACCAGTTAGTTTGATCGTCTTCAAAGATAACATAGACATCAGAAGACATTAAAATTAACCTTTGCTGTTACAGGTTTAGAAAAGTTTTGTGATGCCCGTAGTGCTTGTCTGCCCTCACCTTCGCCTTGTAGTGCGTACTCTAAGGCTTCAACAGGGTGTGAGTATTCATTCTTATCGGGTTCATCAGTGTATCTTTCACCACTGGCTTGTACTCTTCTATAACAGAATCCACCTTGCAATCCTTTACGGATCATAGAAGCTTTAGGTAGGACAGTGAATCTAGGTTTACCATCCATGCACATTTCTTTCATAGGGACTTCTAATGCGGCTCTACGTTTAAGAGGGTCATTACTTTGTGTAGGTTGACACGGAATCCCTGCGGCTCGCATAATTTGGAAAGGTGTTTCAGAGTTAGATTGGTTTTTATTGTTACCAGAAGGATCACCCCATCCTTTAAATTCGTGTTCAGGGTATGTTTCTTCAATGTATCGTTTTAACGTAGGGGCAAAGTCAACAGCACCAGAGTCAGTTAACACCATTTCATCAAAACATATCCAACGGCCTATAGATGTTCTTTGAATAAATGCACAAGCAGGGGTACGACCAAAATCAAACCCTAAGATAATAGGGTAATCAATAGAAGGTTTAAATTCTAAATGCTGACAATGGACTGAATCCGTATACATTGGGTGTACAGGTTTACCGTTAGAGACAAATCCGTATTCATTAGCTAGGTTTACTTTAATCCAATCGTCTGTTTTCCCTTGTAGTCCTCTTGCATAATACCCTTTAGGAAGGTTATCAAGGTTTTCAGCTTTTTCATTAATAATCCAATCTTCACCATTTTTTAAAACTCCACCAGATTGTCTAAAAAATGACCAATCATCAGGTCTTTCTATCTCAGCTAGTTTAAAATACCAATGATCTTCATCAGGAGCGTTACTATCTCCTATGATTCCATGATGTGTAGGGCGTGCACCCTCCTTGTTAGAGGGATATCTACCATGTCTAAGGTCTAACATATCTAAAACAGCCTTAGAATGCTCTTTAGTTTCGTTTAACCACACCCATGTAGTCTGTATACCCCTAGCTTTCTTAACGTGTTCAGGACGGTCGAACGCAATAAACACAACATCACAGTGGACAGAGGTTCCATCATCTAGTTTAAATCGTATAAAGTGTGTAGGAGGCTCTTTATTACCTTGTTTGAAGTCACCTAACTCTCCGTGTATTTCTAGCCAATCTTTAATCGTAGTAGAAAACAATTCAGAATAGGTGTTACGAGCCGCAATAACCCTTGATAAACGAACATTGTAGTTTTTATGCTTCTTATCTTTGACAGGTTCCTGTTCGCACATTAAATCAAACAGTTTTAATATACATTGAACCGTTTTACCTGAACCCAATGGACCCATAATAAATGAGTTTCTTGCACGGCAATCATTAAAATCTTGAAGGACTTGACCTTGAGGCATCAAGTTATATTCGATTCTCATCGTGACCAGTTTATTTTATCGTAATTAAGTTTGAATGTTTCTCGACTACTGGATGTAGACTTTCTAGGGTGACTACCCTTACCACCATTGTATTCAGGAAAGTGTCTATCTCTTGTTTCTTTGTCTAACTTATGAACTAAATTTGGACCTTTCTTGCCCATTTACCATCTCCCACATATACACTCTTCTTCTAAACAAACACACTCACCAGACATCTTTTCATGCAGTATATATAAAACTTCTTTCATTGCATAATGATCTTTATCTATTAACGCTGTACAAAATGCCTCTATTAATTCGTAATCAGAATCCGTAATAGGCTCATCTGTATTTAAATCAATCATCAGCTAACCAATCCTTTATAATTAATGACTTTGCTAATTCTAAATAAAACAGCTCCTGTTCACTTGTAAGCGTACTTCCTACCTCTACCCCTACATCGCCTATACTTATTAAAAGAAAGTCCTTAGAACGCTTTATATGAGCTTCTATGAGGTCTTCTGCATCAGGTCTAAGCTTTATTATAGTCATCTAATTTTTTTTGCGGGGGACATATATACATCACATCGCGCCACTTTCGGGGAGGGGGGTCCCTTTCTCATTGCGCATTGTCATTGCTTCCGCCATCGTATCGCTTTCGATTGACTGAGATAACGAGTCCTTCATCTGGGGTGCTGACTTCTGTGGCTTTTAATTTAGGCGTAACGAACTCCGCTATCTTTCCCCATGCGACGATAGATTCTTTCTGGTTGGTTACTGATGGTTCATTCTGGGCTAGCTCATCCAGTGTCACGGCTTGTTGCGCCATCTTCATCACTGGGTCGAAGTCCTTTCCATACATTGCTTTGAGTCTGTTAAGTAAAAAGGTCTTGTTCTTTCCCAGCGCTCCTTTAGGTCTTGCCATGTCTTATAGTCTCCTGTTCTTTATTTCTACGCCCTTGATCTAATTGATCATTTTTTAACCAATTTGGTCAATATTTAACCAATTATAGCATTAAATAGCCCTTCTTCGCCTTATATATAAGTTAATTGGAATTAATTTAGTCTACAGTGTTGACACATGGCAAAGGATCAACTAGGATGTTTACACACAACAAAGGAGTAACACATGAAAAACTTAGAAATCGCAAAGCAAAACATTAATAAAAGAATAGATTATTTTACTAAGGAGGCAGTTAAACAGGGTTACGGTGAGCGAATAAGTCAAAACACAATGAACTATGTTTATGGCTTAAAAGAAGCTTTGGAAATGATTGAATGGGCTGAATTAGAATCAGACGCTTAAAAAACAACAAAGGAGATACAGCAATGATTGATTTGAACTGGATACAAAAAACACTAGGGAAACACAAAATGTCATTTGTTGAGGATATAACCAACAGTGGTGGAGTGCTAGACATAATGCTGATCGATGGTTACAGAGTAGCCAATCATGATGAAACTTTGATAATTATTGATTACTCTGACGGCTCAATGAATAAGACAGCAATTAAAGAAGAATTGAACTGGAGGTTTAGCCAGATTGAATTAAACCCTGAATTGGGCGGTGGCAAAGTATTCCTGTAACTCACCTGATGATGACTAATGGGGATTAGTCGAAACGCCTACGGGCGTAGTGAGACCCATAAACAACAAACGAGGATATATAAAATGAAAGACTTTCTAGAACAACGCGAAAAAGACTATCGAATAGCCAAACGTTTAATTTGTTTTCCTATGCGTAAAGCGGAGAAATATTATTATGCTTTTCAGTGTCAGCTATTCGAAAAGAATGTAAAAGCTTTTGGTTATGATCACATAGCAACTAAGGCCAAAGCGCACGCGGAGGGCATTCAGTTCCATGCGCATTCCATAACAATGGGATATGGTGGTTACGACCTTAAAAGGTTCAACAGTAAGGATGAGATGTTCGGTTTTGTCATTGGATACAATGAGGCAATGTTAAACAACATGGAGCAAACAGCATGAATAAAACTAATGATTTATATGAACATAGCGAGTTCACACACTGGCTTTCTGAAATGCCATCCAATATGGCTTGCAACTACCGCGAGGAAAACGTCGATTTTAATGGAACGCGAGTAACAATTACATTTTCAATCTTAGATGAGGAGCAAACAGCATGAGCAAGATTAAAGACGATATTTTATCATTACGCGCACAAGCTAGAGCCGCTCGCTACCTCGCCCTTAAAACATGGGAGAAAGAAGAAGCCAAAGATCGACAGATGGATAATGTTACGTCTTTTGTTCTTGGTATTGCCGTGGCTTTAATTGTGGGCATAGGCTACCAAATCCATATTATGGGGGCGCTGTAATGGAAACAATAGAACAAGTCAAAAAAGCCGTAGACGAGGGTAAATTGGTTAAATGGGTAAATAACATATATGAAGTAAAATATTGGCCTATCCCAAATCAATATGTCGTAGTTTGCATCATAAATCAATTTGCCACTGGTCTTTGTGATGCGGACGTTAAAGACTGTTATATATCCGAAGGCAACTCATCTTACAAAAGCAAACCTTACCATATTCGAGGATCTGGTATCGCTTGAATAACCCTGCCAAGCCTCCATTATGGGGGCTTTTTATTTCCCTTGGTATTTATTCCGTAATAATTCATCGACACTGGCAGTTCATCGCAACCACCGTTGGCAACCTCATTTAACATCCATATTCCACGCCACGACGAGTTAGTTTGTGGGGTTAAGTAATCTTCATCATGTTGATAGTAAATCCCTGAGAACAATCCTAAAATATTTGTGCCGTCTGCTCTCCTGCCATAGGCGATGTCTCTATCTTGAACATGACCCATGATACAGGACATCATTTTCTTACTGAGCATATTCCTAGCACTAGATACAGGCCGACCCATTACTCCAGATGTAAAAAAATGAGAGTAGGCTATCTGGTCCACAACGACCACTTCAAGATAGTCGTAAACCTCAAAGCCAAACGACTCTAGTTTTAAATCCTTATACCCTATCAATCCCTCTAGCTTGGGGTCACTTTCGATGGCTCGCTCGATACGATTCTCATGGTTTCCAAGTGTATAAATCATTCGCGGGGTATAGCGTTTCTTTTTATTTGAAATCAGGCGATTCTGTTCGTCCCATATGGGTTGCATGAACACTTCCATTGCAGAGATTCCTGCCTCAATATCATCTTTGTACCTACGGCCTTCAAACGACTTTTTTCCAACATCCCATGATGATAGGCTAGGCATATCAAAATGATCGCCAATGTGGACAATAACGTCTGGCTTTTTCTCTGCCGCATACAATCCTGCCCATCTCAGGTGGTCAGTAGGTGAATTAGGTTTAACTTGAGTATCTGGAATGACTAAATGCTTCATATAACCTCAACAAAAAAACGCCCCGAAGGACGTTCTTAGTTTGTTAAATCTTCTTGTGCAATAGCAATCAACCCTGCTACACAAAGAAGTAGAAAGTAAGTAATCATGTCAACCTCATTAGTTTGAAGCGAGATTATACTTACCTCCCATACGTTTAGGTAATGACTTTAAATCATGGACAAGATACCATATAGTTATATTCTTGTTTCATGATCTATCAAGAAATCAATGTAGTGTTTAGCCTTCCGAAGGTCATCTATTCCTCCTTTTGACTGCCACCTACTAACGTATTTAACCACATTACCCTCACAATAGCCAAGTTGGTTGCCTAAGATGTAATCAATGGGCTGTAACTCAAGGTCTTTGTAGTGGCTTCCACCTATCTGTATGTCCTTACTCAAAACGGTATGTCTTCTGTAATTTGGGTAGCTTGTTGAACGATGGGCTGATCTGATCCATCAGTAAAGAACACCTTCACATTACCCAAGATAGGAGTCTTAACACCCTGCTCTCTCTCTTCTTTGTCTACACTTTGACTAATAAAACCATTGTTTTCGTACTGATCCACTTGATCTGTATCCACAAACGTAGTCAAATCAAGGTAAGTACCCTTTGATCCTTTGTATAAACGTTCTTTTTCTATCTTTGTTACGTCAATTCTTACTGATAATCCTATTTTCATCTTAAATTCTCCGTTTCATTTACAATAATATTAACAGCCTTTTGTATTTCAGCCGCTAACTTTTCAATGTACTCGTCATCTCTCTCCACTCTTACAATAAGATGAGGTATAGTTTCAGAGTACGCCATTAAATCCCACCAACTACGCCCTGTAATCATCATACAGCCCATGATTTGTTGTTTGTATTTGTTGATAAAAGATTTATTGTTTCTGTGATAGCCTATCATAGTGGAATCAGCAGGACATTTGATCTCTATGCCGCCATCCTCACCCACCAAACCATCAGGTGAACAACCAAACTCTTCAGAATCATCCAGTATAAACCCGTATTCTGTTACTTTCTGGTCAGTGACAAACTCATACATCTCTCTGGCTTCAGGCTCTAGCCTTGTACCCCTTTCCATATGCTCATTCACATAGATAGGAACACGCAAACCAGTAAGTCGTTCAGCAATCAACTCGTTTATATAGCTATCGGCTGATGTACTAGCCTTCCCTGCTGATGTAATGAACTTGTTAAACATAGAAGCGGAGGGTCTACCCAATCGTGCGGCAAACCACTCATTACTTCCCTGCTCATGTTCTAGGACAATCACTTAGCCTTTGCCTTCAGTGCATTAATAGCCTTAGAATAATGTACAGCTAACATCTCATCTACTGAACTAGACTTAAAGTGACTAAGAAACTTCTTAACATCTATTTCGTACTCAGCTAACAGCATCTTAACTTCTTTGGCTTGCTCTTCACTTAGGATGGCACTAGCAACCACTGGGTTTATATCTTCTCCTGCGTAAATGTAAGCACCTAGCCCATGCATAGCGATAGCCTTGACCAAACATCTCATACGTGCATCTGATATGTCTCTGGATGTAGGGTTAACAATGGACTTGTTACGATTATCCATCACTGGCAACCACATTTTATGGGTGTTATCTTTTACTTTCACAGACACCGCAACCTCAACCGTATCGTTGTCATACACAATAGGTTCGTCATACCAGTATGTGGAATCAGGAAAGTTCTCCATCAGTTGTGACCATGCCCAAGCCCATGATAAGTAGGACAAGTTGCCTTTCTTCTCTACTTTGTTACTGCAATCTATTGCCGATAATGTTTTCCAAGTACTCATTGTTCGCTCCTATGCTCTTGATTAGCTGACTGTGCATACAACTTACCGTAATGGTTTTCATACTCAACAGTCTCTTTATCGTTTGGATTATGCCCATGTACGAAGTCATATTCAGCACGTTCTTTATCTGTGAAATGATCAAAGTCACTAACAGGACATGACGGATCTATATCAGGATAGAAAAAAGCTTGCCGATCTTCTAAATCATCTGGACATTGTATTGGATGGTCTCTCATATCTTACTCCTTTTGTTGTTTGTCACAGTATAATGAACGACCATTGCTTGTATGTCAACAATATTTGACTACACATTAAAAATAATTTACAGTCGGCATTCACTACTAAGGAGTTAATATGGACATCAATAAATCAATCGATCATTTTATGTATGAGCTACGACTAAATCAAAGTCAACTTGCAATCAGTGCAGGGTTGGACATTGCAACGTTAAGTTTAATAAGAAATAACCATCGATCACCTAACATGAAGACACTAAACAAGTTAGCTAGTGCTTGCGAAGTTAAAGTCAGTGAGTTTATCGCGGCTGGTGAGTGAAATGGATAAGCCAGCCTATTTTGCCATCTTGACTGCTGATGTACGGTATGACAAGACATTGAAACCATTGGCTAGATTGTTGTACGCAGAGATCACTGCATTATGTAAGCAAGAAGGCTATTGTTGGGCAGGCAATCAATACTTTGCTGATCTTTATGACGTGGACAAGAACACAGTGAGCGGTTGGATAGGACAACTAAAGACGCGAGGATACATTAACGTACAACTTCAATACAAAGAAGGTACTAAGCAAATAGTGAATAGGTATATACGAATTAATGGGGAGGGTACCAATAAAATAATAGATACCTCTCTACAAAAAGATG
>FUIF01022466.1_pt1 | contig 17452 bp, 17 predicted proteins | sample 1003461 | NCBI WGS metagenome assembly FUIF01 (sample SAMEA80401918, study PRJEB19352) | marine metagenome | reverse complement strand
AAAGAAAAGACTGGATGAGGGAACGATCAGCACAAGTGAATTGAATGTGCTGCGGCAGTTCTTGAAGGACAATCAAATCAGTGCTCAGCCTGCGGAAGGAACACCGTTTGGTGATCTGGCAAAGGCATTGCCTGATATTGAAAACGTGGTGAGCTTCAAGCGGCGGGTTAGTTAATGAAGAAGACGGCATGGCAGCCGCTGCCGGAACCATTCGACAAGGACTTCCGGTATTTCCTGGTGGTGGTGTGGCGGCATTTGCAGTTGCCGGATCCGACACCAGTGCAGCTGGACATTGCGGAGTACATGCAGCAGGGGCCGAAGCGACGGATCGTCGAGGCGTTCCGTGGTGTGGGCAAGAGCTGGATGGCTGCGGCTTACACGCTGTGGTTGTTGAGGAATGACCCGCAGAAAAAGATCATGGTGGTGTCAGCCAGCAAGGTGCGGGCTGACGACTTTGCGCAGTTCTGTCTGCGGTTGATTCGAGAGATGCCGTTGCTCCAGTGCTTGGAGCCAGATCGTGATGACCAGCGCAGTGCAAGCAATCGCTTTGACGTGCGTCCCGCCATACCGGACCAGAGTCCGTCAGTGAAGTCAGTAGGGGTCTTTGGCCAGCTGACCGGAAGCCGTGCCGACCTAATTCTTGCTGATGACACCGAGGTTCCAAACACCAGCTGGACTGTCGGCATGCGGGAGAAGCTGATCTCCTGCGTCGGTGAGTTCAACGCCATCCTGAAACCAGGGGGCGAGATCATGATGCTGGGCACGCCCCAGACAGAGGAGAGCGTTTACAACAAGCTGCGCATGCGCGGCTACGACTGCCGCATCTGGCCAGCTAGGTATCCCGAAAGGCCGGCTAAGTACGGCGATGCCCTGGCGCCAATGATCTTGGAGGGCTGTGGCAGCAGCCCTAACAAGCCGACAGACCCCGGCAGGTTCTCTGACTTGGACCTGCTGGAGCGTGAAGCGTCCTACGGCCGCTCGCAGTTCACCCTGCAGTTCCAGCTGGATACCACCCTGTCTGACCTGCAGCGCTTTCCGCTGCGTGTCTCGGACCTCATGGTGCTGGAGGTCGACGACCACGTCCCCGAAAAGGTGGTGTGGTCAGCAGGAGCGGAGTACCGCATCACAGATCTGCCGTCAGTCGGCTTTAGCGGCGACTACTACTACCGGCCAGCGTTTATCCACGGCGATTGGCTAGAGCTTGATGGCTGCGTCATGTTTGTTGACCCCTCAGGCAAGGGCACTGACGAGACGGCCTACGCAATCGTCGGTCAGCTCAACGGCAACTTGTACGTCTTAGAGGTTGGTGCGTACACCGATGGCTACTCAGACGAGGTCCTAGAGGGCCTGGCAAAGGCCGCAAAGCGCCGTCAGGTGACATTGATCCTGCTGGAGGACCAGTTCGGTCAGGGCATGCTGCAAAGCCTGCTGCAGCCCTTCCTGCGCAAGTACCACCCCTGCACGATTGAGCCGGTGCGGAGCAACATGCAGAAGGAACGGCGCATTATCAATGCGCTGGAGCCAGTGATGAACCAGCACCGCCTGGTGGTCAACCGCTCAGTCATTGAGCGCGACAGCCGCAGCAGGGACGACGAGTCGATTGAAACAGCACTGGCCTACCAGTTGTTCCATCAACTGACGCATATTACGGTCGAAAGAAATTGCTTACAGCATGACGACCGCCTCGACGCCCTGGCGGGGGCTATTCAGTACTGGAATGAGTCGCTGGCTATTGATGAAGATCGAGCAATTAAGGAGCGCCAGGCCGAGCTATGGGACCTCGAAATGGAAGCGTATATGGGAAACATTCAAGGGGCGTTGGATGCAAAGGTATTGGGGATACCCTTGGATCAGATGGGACGCTCAGATGCAGAAGAGTGGATCCAGCTCGCAGGTCGCTAAGCCGAAGCCTTACGTCGTGCGGCTGCCCTCTGGTTTCCTGGGAGAGTGGGGTGGCATGGCCAAAGGTGGCTACCAGACAGTCGTACTGGCCAAGAGCGCAGAGGATGCGTTTGAGGTAGCCAGCCTGTGCGATTGCTGGGAGCAGCTACCGTTCGACGTCGAAGGCTGTCAGGTATTTCCAAAGGATCCGTATGCGCGATGAAAGCGATTGGCCAGGATTGGATGAATCAATCCTGAGACGTCTCGACGAGCAGTACCCGGAGAAATGTCCAGAAGCGGACTGGACTGATCGGCAGATATGGATTTATGTGGGGCAACGCAGTGTGGTTCGCATGTTGCGTGCCGTTTATTCTGAGCAAATCAACGAGGACTGACCATGTGCGGTGGTGGTGGAGGCGGCCGTGACGACAGCGCGCAGCAGCGTCGCCATGAAGAGCAGATGGCTTTGCAGCGTGAGCAAATGGCTGAGCAAAGGCGTCAGTTCGATTTGCAGCTTGCGCAATCAGAAGCGCGGTTCAAAGAGCAAAAAGCAGCAGCAGAAGCTGATCCAGCTCCAGCTCCTAACCCCATTGCAGAGACTGCAGCTCCTTCAACGGCTGTGCCTGACCCGTTGTACGCCGCAAATCAAACAGCAGGTGGCATGGACATGCAGCAAACTTTGGCAATTGCGCCTCGCGCACAAAGCTCTGGCATAGGCCGTCGTCGTTTCCGCACCAGCGGCACAGGTGTTGCAGGTGGCGCAGGTGGTTTGTCCATCCCCGGATAATTAGATGCGCTTAAATCTGACTAGCAAGGTCGATCGTCAGCCCAGCGATTACGGCCGTAGTGGGCGCTCAGCGGCTGCGCGCTATGAGCAGCTGCGTGGCAACCGCTCGCCGTTTTTGCAACGTGCTCGTGATTGCAGCAAAGTCACACTGCCTGGCCTTATCCCCAGACGAGAACTACGGCGATCACGGCAGCTTCAAGACGCCATATCAAAGCCTTGGAGCCCGCGGGGTTAATTACCTGGCAAACCGCCTGCTTATCACCCTGTTTCCGCCTAACAGTGCGTTTTTAAGTTGGAGGTTGATGGCCTGGCGTTGCGCATTGAGCAAGCAGGGCCTGAGATTAAGACCGAACTAGACAGCGCGCTGGTAAAGGTTGAGCATGCAGTGATGCAAGTAATGGAGCTGGCCAATGGCCGCGCCTCATTGCACGAAGCCTTTAAGCATTTGCTCGTCGGCGGCAACGCCCTGCTGTACGTCTCCGAAGAAGGAATACGAGTTATCCATCTGGATCGTTATGTGCTTGTGCGTGACCCTATGGGCCACGTCACTGAGATTGTGGTTGAGGAAGAGGTCTACCCAGAGGCCCTTCCCACGGGATTCATCGACTCGGAGGAGGATTATGAGGACGATGAATACGACGAAGACGAACCGGCGCAGCGGACGCTGAAGATCTACACCTGCGTCAAGTTCTACGACGGGCAGTGCCACTGGTATCAGGAGTGCAAGGGACGTGAAATCCCAGGCACTCATGGCATGAGCTCTGAGGAAAACAGCCCCTGGATTCCCCTTCGCTTCGATCGCACGGACACCGAAGAGTACGGTCGCTCATACGTTGAGCAGTACTACGGTGATCTGCTGGCGCTGGAGTCGCTGTACCAAGCGGTCTTGGAAGGCAGTGCTGCCGCGGCAAAGATCTTGTTTTTGGTTAATCCCAACGGCACCACTCGCCCGCGCACGTTGGCCAGTGCAGCCAATGGCGCGATCGTGCAGGGCAACGCCCAGGACGTCACAGTCATCCAAAGCCAAAAGGGGCAAGATCTGCAGATTGCAAGCGCAACAATCGACCGCATCGAAGGTCGCTTGCAGTTTGCGTTCATGCTCAATACTGCAATTCAGCGCCCAGGCGAACGTGTGACAGCGGAAGAAATTCGCTACATGAGTCAAGAATTAGAGGCGTCAATTGGTGGCTTGTATTCCATCCTGACGCAAGAGTTGCAGCTGCCGTTGGTGCGCAGGCTGATGCACATTTTGAACAAGCAACGCAAGCTGCCTGCTTTCCCGAATAGCAGCAACGGCGAGCCGTTGGTTAGCCCGAAGCCTGTAACAGGTCTCGAAGCCATTGGCCGCGGTGACGACCGCAACAAGCTGATTGAGTTCATTACAGCAGCCCAGAACACACTCGGCCCTGAGGTGATGATGCAATACATCAACGTTGATGAGGCGTTGCGACGCCTGGCTGCCAGCGGCTCGATTGATACAACGAACTTGGTTAAGACAAAAGAACAGCTACAACAGGAAGCGGAAGCTGCTGCACAAGCGCAGCAGCAGTCAATGGAGCAGCAACAGCTGATGGACATGATGAAGTCCCCAGCCGCTGCACAAATTGCCAAGAACTACACCCAACCAGGAGCTACCTATGGCCCCCAGTTCACGGAAGAAGGCGGAGTCCCCGGACCCCAGCCCAACGCCCTCCCAGACGCAGTCGGAGGCACCGGAATCCCTAGTGGGCCCGCCGGCATCGCCGGAGCCGCCGGCTGAGTACGAAATTATTCAGATCGGCGAAGTCCCTGAGCGCAAGGTTGTTGAGGTAGAAAAGCCTGTCGTCACTGTTGATGACGACGGCGTTATCCAGATCAAATAAGGAGAGCACATGCCTGAAGCAATCACCATCAAAAGTGATCCCGCACCCGCAATGGCGCCCGATCAGGAGCAAGCTCCTGAAGGCGATATTCAGGTACAGGGCGAGGAGCCACTTCTTGCTGGCAAGTACAAAACCGTTGACGACCTGGTCAAGGGCTACAAGGAGCTTGAAAGCGAGCGCAACCGCCCGGAGCCAGAGCCCGAGGCAGTTGCTGAGGAAGCAGAGCCAGCCGAGCAGTCCGACGATGCTCCCGATGCCAATTCTATCTACGGGGAATACATCGGTTCACGCCTGACTGAGGCTGGAATTGACTTTCAAAACATGAACAGCCGCTGGCAGGAAACTGGCCAGCTGTCTGACGACGACTACAACGAGCTCGGCAATGCTGGCTTTGCCCGTGACATGGTCGACGCCTATTTGTCTGGCTTGCAGTTCCAGCAGTCGCAGGATTCTGCGCTGGCTGCACAGCAAGTCATGCAGATCAAATCTGAGTTTGGTGGTGAGCAGGCCTATCAGGACATGATCCAGTGGGCCGGCGAAAACCTGTCAGAAGGCGAGCAAAAGGCTTTTAACAAGTCGATTGCTTCTAGCGACATGGACCAGGTCCGCTTTGCAGTTGCTGGCCTGCAGAGCCGCTACGCATCACAGACCGGCGTCGAGCCGCGTCTTGTCGGTGGCCGCTCCTCCCGTACTAGCGAGGCCAAGTTTGAGTCAACAGCTCAGCTGGTCGAAGCAATGCAGGATCCCCGGTACAAGACAGACCCCGCATACCGAAGAAAGCTGGAGGAAAAGCTCTCACGGTCGAACGTCTTTTAAGATGTAGGTCGAGCATGAAGAGGGGCCCCTGGTTTACCCAGGGGTTTTTTCTTGGGTATATTTCTGTTACCTAGACCCTCTCACGGAAGCTCTGGCCCTCTGCGGAGGACACCCTTTGTGAAGGTGGTGGTGACAGGTAGTAAAACCTATTAGACACAAACTGTGGCTAACTTCACCGCTTCCAGGCTCGGCCTGGTCAACAACACTGGCACCGGCTACGACGCACTTTTTCTGAAGGTGTTCGCAGGGGAGGTACTTTCTGCCTTCCGTAAAAATACAATCTTCGAAAATCTGCACGTTAGCCGCACTATTGCATCAGGCAAAAGTGCACAATTTCCAATTATTGGCCTCAGTTCAACTTCATATCATACGCCTGGCACCCAACTGACAGGTAACGCCATCAAGCACGCAGAAGCAACTGTGCTGATTGATGACAAGCTGGTGAGCAATGTCTTCATCGCAGACATTGATGAAGCCAAGAACCACTACGACGTTCGCTCTGAGTATTCAACTCAGATGGGTAACGCTCTGGCCTACACTTTTGACCAGAACGTTGCAGCAATGATCGCCAAAGCTGCTCGTACCACTACGAACTTCAACACTGACCTGCCTGGTGGTTCTGCGGTCAACATCACTCCTTCCTCTTCTAACAAAGCAAACATTACGGGCGCACAACTTGCGACTGCATTGTTCTCTGCTGCGCAGAAGATGGACGAGAACTCGGTCCCCGAGGACGATCGCTACTGTGCATTAGCGCCCCGCGAATACTACAAATTGGTTCAAGAAACCAATGTGATTAACCGCGATTGGGGCGGTCAAGGCGCGTATGCCGAAGGCACTGTGCTGAAGGTTGCCGGCATCTCGATTGTCAAAACCAATCACCTGCCGACCACCAACCGTTCAGCAGCTACCGGCGAAAACAACAACTACGCCGCCAACTTCACTAACAACGTCGGCCTGGTGTTCAACCGCCAAGCTGTCGGCACTGTGAAGCTGATGGACCTGAAGATGGAGCAAACCGGGGCCGACGTGCATGCCCTTTACCAGGGCACGTTTATGGTCGGATCCATGGCTTGTGGTACAGGCGTACTACGTCCTGATTGCGCAGTTGAGATCACTTTCAGCTGACCGTATCCTGAAGGGGCCTACGGGCCCCTTTTTTATTGGAGATCACCATGCACAAGAAAGGATCTAAAGGCCACAAAGGTGGCAAAGGCGGCAAGAAGAAGGGCTACTGATGGCACCTAAAAAACGCGGCTTGTACGCCAACATTCACGCTAAACGCAAGCGCGGCGAGGCTCCTCGCAAGCCCGGCAGCCCAGGTGCGCCCACTGACAAAGCGTTTCGCGATTCAGCAAAAACAGCCAAAAAGAGAAAAAAGAAGTAACCCATGGCACTCACTCGCACCAGCTTTTTAGAGGCCGTCAACCGCGTCCTGCAAATGCTGGGCGAGGCGCCGGTCAACAGCCTGCAGGGTCAGTTTGGCCTGGCCAAGCAGGCTGAAGATTCGTTGAACGATGTCAGCCGCAAGATCCAAGCAGAAGGCTGGTCGTTTAACACTGATTATGAAGTGACGCTGCAGCGCAACACCAGCAACGAAATCCCTGTTGGTGCCAGCGTCAGCCGTGTCGTCGTCAGCCCCACGGAGTACCCGGACTACGACGTCATCCAGCGTGGCGCAAAGCTGTATGACCGCCGCCGGCAGTCGTACACGTTTACGGAAGACCTTAAAGCTGACGTCACGTCCCTGCTGACCTGGGACGACCTGCCTGAGCATGCGCACCAGTACATCATGATTAAGGCTGGCCGGCAGCTGCAGGAAGCAATCCTGGGCAGTGGCGACTTGACCAAGATCAACTTGACCCAGGAGCTAGAGGCACGCAGTCAGTTCCTGGAGGAAGAGACGACTAAGAGCGAGCACAACATGCTGCGGGGCAACCCCAACATGACCAGCGCTCTGAACACCTACCTGCCTAGCCGAGCCCTCCGCCGCATCTAGTCATGCCCCTGATTAGCAGCTCAATCCCGAACCTGATTAACGGGGTTAGCCAGCAGCCGGCTGCATTGCGATTGGCATCGCAGGCGGAGTCTGTCATCAACTGCATGTCGAGCCCTGTAGAGGGCTTGAAAAAGCGGCCGCCGATGAATCACCTCGCCCGCATGTTTACGGGCAGCGCAGGGTCCAGCAGGCCCTTTACGCACATCGTCGACCGTGACGGCACCATCCAGTACATGGTGTTGATTCAGGACGGCGCTATCAAAGTGTTTGGCCTTGATGGCTCGGTTAAGACAGTCAGCACGCCAGACGGCACTAACTACCTAGACGTCACAGGCGAACCCAGCGAGCAGTTTCGCGTTGCGTCGATTGCTGACTACACCTTCATCGTCAACCGCGAAAAGACGGTTGCTATGAACACGTCGAGCTTGTCGTACAACTGGGGCACCAAATCAATGGTGTTCATCAAGTCAGCCGACTACGACACCACCTACCGGGTCAACCTCAACGGCACAGTTAAGACCCACACGACTGGCGGCACCAGTGGATCTGCGCCAGACACCATCACCATTGCCAACGACTTGGCGACAAAGCTAAACACAATTAGTGGGTTCACAGTCACAAACGACGATTACATCATCAGAATTACTAAAGATGATGGTGGTGACTACACGCTGAGCAGCAGCGACACAGCGACTGCGGCGTCGACATCAGCCATCAAAGGCACGGTTAATGACATTACGGACCTGCCCACAATTGCTGAGCACAACTTTATTGTCGAAATCCAGGGTTCAGCCAGCACCAGCTTTGACGACTACTACGTCCAGTTCGTCACGTCTGCTGGCAGTGGCTTTGGCCCTGGCGTGTGGCGAGAAACCGTAGCGCCAAACATCCAGTACCTGTTTGACACCAACACGATGCCGCATGTGTTGATTCGCAATGCGAATGACACGTTTACGTTTCAGGAGTTTTCGTGGACTGGCAGGTCAGCTGGTGACGCAACGACTGCGCCTAACCCGACATTTGTCGGCAGTCAGATAAAAAACATCAACACGTTCCGCAACCGCCTGGTGCTGCTAGCGGATGAGAACGTGATCCTGTCAGCTGCTGATGCCTACGACAGGTTTTGGCCAGAAACTGTGCAGACGGTCATTGATTCAGACCCCATCGACATCAGCACTGGTGGTCAAGAGATTAACTTCCTGACGAGCAGCCTGGCGTTTGCCAACACACTGCTGCTGTTCAGCCGGCATGGCCAGTTCCGTTTAGACACTGGCGCCACAACGGTAGGTACGTCGCTGACACCTAAGACGGCAACCGTCACGGCTACAACGACGTTTGACCAGTTGGACAGCGTTGACCCTGTTGGCGTTGGCCGAACGGTTTACTTCGGCATCCCTAAGGGCACGTTTACCGGCTTGCGCGAGTTTTTCTTGCCAGACGCCAGTGGCCCTGTGCCGTTGTCAGAAGAGGTGACGTCGTCAGTGCCCCGGTTTATTCCAGGCAATTTGGTCAACCTGGCAGCGTCTGTGTCTGAAGAAGCAATCGTGATGCTGAGTAAAGATCAGCCACGACGCCTGTACCTCTACAAGTTTTTCTTTGAGGACGACACCAAGCTGCAGTCTTCTTGGTCGTACTGGGAGGTTGCGCCCAACAAGAGCATCATCGGCGTGTCAATTCTCGACAGCGACATGTATGCCGTCGTGCAATGCAGCGATGGCGTTTACATGGAGAAAACGTCGCTGCGACCAGAAGAGGTTGACGTTGACAGCGAGTTTGAGATCTTGCTTGATCGCAAGACAACAGAAGCGCAGTGCAGCGTTGCCCTAACCAGCCCGTCAGGCTTGGACGTGCAGTCGACAATCACCTTGCCGTATCCGATGGCAAACACCGGGACGATGGTGGTGGTTGGCCGGGCAGCAACCGGCAACACGTTGAACCACGGCGCTGTCATTACGCCAATTAGTGAAACAGCTGCTGGTGGCGCTGGCGGCAACGGCACCATGGTTGTCCGCGGCGACTTGACCAGTGCCAAGTTTTTTGTGGGTGAGCTCTACGACATGACGTATGAGTTCTCTACGCCCTACCTCAAAGAGCAACCGCCTGGTGGCGGCCTTGCTGTTGTTGCCGGCCCTCACTTGCAGCTCCGCACTTGGACTGTGGTCTTTGACGACACGTCGCACTTTGACCTCAAGATCACACCGCAAGACCGCACAACACAGACGTATCCGTTTAATGGCACAACAACTGGCAGCGGCCAGTTTCCACTTGGCAGCCCTGCATTGCGAACAGGATCTTTCCGCGCACCTGTGATGGCACGCAACACAGAGGCCAAAATTGAGTTGTTTAGCGACAGCCCGCTACCGTGCAGAGTGCAATCAGCCGAATGGGAAGGGTGGTATCACAGCCGGGCCAAGAGGCTGTAAACCGCGCCTATCAACGAATTTCTGTCATCAGTGACGTCTCATACGTTGCTGATGGCATGCGCAAGCCAGATGTTGAAGAAGTAAAGGCGCAATCAGGGCTATCGCCTCACGGGTCCTTGCTCTACTCTTTCTTCATGAGCAAGCCTTGCATGACTATTGTCGGTCGCCATGGCCGTCCGATTGGCATGTGGGGCGTCGTCCCTGACGGCTCAACAGCGGGTCGAATCTGGATGCTAGGCCGCAGTGAAATGCTCACTGACGTTGCAGATAAGTGGGAGTTTTTGCGCCAGTCGCGGATTCACCTCGCAAATTTGCAAGACAAGTATCCGGTGCTGTTCAACTTTGTAGACGCCCGCAACACTGTTCACCTGCGTTGGCTGCGCTGGATGGGATTTACTTTTATCAACCGGCACGACAACTTTGGGCCAGAGCAGCGCACGTTCTATGAGTTCGTGAGGATCTAGCCATGTGTAGTCCGGTCCCAATTGTTCTCGGCATCATTAGCGCCGGCCTAGGTGTTGCTCAAGCGCAAGCGCAGTACCAAGCGCAGCGGGAGGCAATTAACCACCAAAACCGAGTAGCTGAGCAGCAGTTCCAATACAGCAAGCTGCAGGCGCAGGCGTCACGAGACAGCGAAGCTCAGAAGGCTTTGGCTCGTGAACAGCAGATGCAGCAAACAGAAGACCTGGCTAGGACAGTTGAGGCCAACAAAATTCGGCAGGTCAACCTTGCTTACATGGAGCGCCAGCAAGCAAAGGCACAGCAAAAAAGAGGGGCTGCTTTGGAGGCAGCTGAACAGCGTGGCGCAATCTTGGCCTCAGGCCGTGTCGGCAACGTTATCGACAGCTTGCTTGCGGATGTGGACCGAGAACGCGCTCAGTTTGATTTTTACAGTGACACTAATCTTGCTTTCTTTGGAAGACAGTCAGACGAGCAAAAGAGAGGAGCGGCAGCAGAGCGAGCAGCAAGAGTTGCATCAGTAACGCCATACATTGAGCAGACCGTGCTTGACCCAATAGAGCCAATTAAGAGGGCTGCGCCTAGTAGTACGCCGTACGTTTTAGCTGGCGTCAGCTCAGTTATTGGCGGCGTCAGCACAGGTTTCAGCATTGACGCAGGCATTAGAGACGCTGGCTTTAAGTGGGAAGGCGGTAAGTACATCAGGAGCTAATCATGGCAAAACTTTCACTTGGCAAGAACACTGGCGTTACCACTCGCCAAAGCTCACAGCGCACTGTTGGCCTAGGTAGCCAGCAATCAGGCAACGCGCCAATCCAGTTCAGCGGCATCGAGGCGCCACAGCTTCAGCCACAGGCGTCGATTATTGACACTTTTTCTCGCCCTGCGGAATTGCAAGCACCTGGGCCTGTGCGCCTTGGCGCAATGCAGACAGAGCCAGAGCCGACAAGTATCGGCGATTTGCGCAGGCTTGCTGAGTCGCTTGGCAACTTTGATTCAAGCCTCAAGACTTTGACGTCAGGGGTTCTTGATTACAAAAAACGCGAAACGGAAACACTCAAGGCTGAAGCCGAAGAAGCTGCAGCTGGCACGCTGTTTGGCACTACGGCTAATAACAAGTTGCGTAGCGGCCTGCGTCAACTTGAAGCAGCGGCAAATGATCCAGACGCAACGCCAGAAGAGCGCAAAGAAGCGCAAGATGTGCTGACTAGATACCAAGCAAAAGTTGACAACAACCCGTACTACCAAAGGACGCTTGATCGTCTTGAGGTGCAGAGCCGCGCTTACCAGCTCAGCGCATTTGTGCAGAGCAATCCGTCTGTCACTCTTGCTGACGGCAGTGAAATCCAGCTGCGCTCGCTGAAGCCTGACAGTGCAGAGTTCATGGAGATCCTGCAGAAGGAGCTGTATGGCGACCGCGTGCTGCAGCCGGCAGAGGCCCGCAAACTTACCCCGACCATTATCCAAGCAATTGCTGGGGCAAAAGGCACGCAAGCCAAGCAGCACATGGACTATCAGCTTGGCGAGATAAGAACACAAACCAACACTGTCATCAACACCACGCTTGCAGCGCTGCATGCTCCGGGCAGCACGATGACTGCCGCTGATGCAGCAGAGGAGCTGCAAGAAGCATTTGAAAGCATTGGCCCCAAAGGTATTCCCAACTTGTCGCTGGACAAGATAGACGGCTTGCGCAAGGACTTCATGTTTGACGTCGCTGCCGCAATGAATAATGCGCCCAATAGGCCAAAATCATTTGACGATTTACTCGCATTTATGGGCAACCTAATGGTTGGCCCTGTTGGCGATCGCAGGCGTGCTGACGGCAGCGTCAACGACAAGCTGCGTTACATCAACCAGATGGATGCGCAGGACTTGCAGACACTGCGTCGGCAGTGGAACACTGCTACGTCAGCTGCAAAGACAGAGAAGGACAACCAGCGCGACCTAATGGCGCAGCAGATACTTAGTGACGCTTTGGGAGGCTTAAATGAAGTAGTTGAGTTTGGCGAAGATGGCCTGCCAACTGATGAATCAATGCGGCGCTACGACGAATTAAAAGCACAAAAATCCTCAGAATTGTTTATGGAATTAGGCCATGACCCTTTGCTGCAAGCAATGGTTATGCAAAAATTTATACGCATACTACAAATGTTCCAAAGGCTTGGCGGGCAGAAGCTCAGGTTGATTTTTTCTCTGGCTTAGAAAAAGATATTTCAACACTGCTTGATGACCCTGCTGCACGCGGTGTAGAAATATTAGAAAGCAGAGTTAGAGCTGCAATAGATCAACGCCTTATTTCACCAAAAACTGGTGGCACTTATCTAAAGCGCTTGCAGTCACTGCGCGAAGGTCGTTACAAGGAAGCAAGAGATGCCATGAGAAATCTGATACAAAGACGCCGTGATCAATATGTCGACGCAGGCAAAGGCGCCAACACAATTGGCGGTTCATCAACAGACAAAGAAGAACAGCTGTTTGAGATACGGAAACCGGAAATTGCGCGAGACGGCATGAATATGATGATGGAGCTGTACGAAAAAGGCGGTGCAGAGGCACTAGCAACTTTTCCTCAGCGATTTGCTGACATGCTTGGCAGCGATGCTGCTACACAAAAGTACGGCTTAGCTGTAACTAAAAAAGATCCTGGCTTTGCGCAATATCAAAGCATTGACGCATTGCAGCAAGATTTTGACAAGCAAACTGACAGGCAACTGCAAGAGCATTTGCAGCAAGCAGCCGCAAGCCCGTTCCCGATATTTACAGAGCAAGTTATTAGCGACATTGCTGACATGGCAGTAAGCGGCCAACCGTTGCCGCCGCACGTTTCTGCAGCTGTCAGAGCTTATGGCGGCCTGCGCCCGTTCTTAGAGCGCGAAATGATTAAGAACGAAATTAACGCCGACCAGGTGCAAACCATTCTTAATCAACAGTTTCCAAGTGGCGCATACAACGTTGAACTGCAGGAACGCCCACAGCCACAGCAAGAAGTTTCAATGATTGATCGCATGCTTGGCATTGGCTCTTACCTTGTCGGTTCTCTCTTGCCAGGCGCACCTGCGCAAGCAGCTGTCACGCCACCTCCGCCAATTATTGGAGACACAAGCCGCGCCCAGGCCATTAGGGCCGCAGCTGCGCGTGTTGGCATCCGTCCCGATGACCTGGCTGCTGCCATGTCTTACGAAACGATTGGCACCTTTGACCCTGCAATCACTAACCAGTACGGCTACTCCGGCCTAATTCAATTCAGCCCTGACAACCAAAGGGCGTACGGCGTCAACGCAAACAGCACGTTTGAGGAGCAAGCACAGGCTGCTGCTCAGTACCTCATTGACCGTGGTGTGCGCCCTGGTGACGGCATGTCTCGCATCTACGCCGCGATCCTAATTGGCAATGCAGATGGCCTCGGGCCGCAAGGCCAGAACTACATGAACGCAAAAGACGCCAACGGCAACAGCGTCAACAGCGCACTAAAAGATTTGCTTCCTGGCGGTGGTCACTACCAAAATGGGTTGCGAATCCTGCGGGGCGAGTAAATGCCACTGGTAAAAGACGAAAACGGCGTTTACTCGTTTGTTATGCCCCAGGCTATGGAGCCTGAGGCGCCTGCAGAACAAGAGCAGCAACCGGATCTAGACGCTGTCGTCGAGGCAGCGCAGCCAGTCGTCGAGGAGTTGACGGAGGCTGCGGCCGAGGACCAGGGCGGTTTTAGCGCGCAAATTCAGCAGGCATTGTCAGACCCGGCCAGCGTCTTGTTTGGCGAGCCAGGCAGCAACGTCGTGCGTGACACGCTCGATGTGGCAGCAAGCCGTGTTGCTCAGAACCTGCAGAACTTTGTCGCAACTGAGCTCAGCAAAACTGATTCGACGAGAGACTTTGCTAATCGCGTTGGCTTGAGAGCTCCGTCTGCAGCAGAGCCAAACCCGCCCAGCCCGGTAACGGGTCAGCCGCTGTATCAACCAAGCGGCAACCCAGTAATGGATTTTGTCGGCGACCTGACGGCGTCAGGCCTGCAGTTTGCTGCCATTGCCAGCGGCCTTAAGGCAGGCGGAATTAGGACACCGCGCATCCCAATTGCGCCTAATTACGCCGCACGCATGCGGGCAAGCCGTGCGCCAGGCCTGCAGGGTGTAAGGCAAAGGGCAATTGGCCGCGGAATTGAAGGCGCGCAAGAGGGCTATCTGGCTGGTGGAATAAACGATTTTACTTTGAAAACCCGTATGAAAGTTTTGGAGCTGCCGTCAAGTCGTACACCGACGGCACGTTTGCCGAAGGCTTTGTCAATGACTACCTAGCCGCAACAGGCGACGACACTGTCGGCGAAGCACGCCTGAAAAATGCCTTTATGGGCGCATTTGCCGGCACGTTTCTTGGCGCTGGCTTGGAAATGGTTACTGGCCCGATCGGTCGGCGGCTGGCTGGTGAGTATGTAGAGGCACAGGCTGATCGTGCTGTTGCTGAAGTCAAGCTCGCAAAGAGGTTGGACGAAGTCGCTGCAGACCAGCCAGAGGTCGCTGCAGACCAGCAAGTCGTTGACGTAGAGGCGACTCAAGCTCCTGTACGCATGACAGGCCGTACGCCTGAGGTTGAGCGCGACGTGGTGGCAGAGGTCAACACGGTTGTAGCGGAGCAAGCTATTCGTCCAGGACGCGAAGCAGCAGCAGAAACGGATGAAGAAATTATCAATCGAAAGCTCGATGAAATTGAGGCCACAACTGACAGGCTTATAGGCAGAGCCGAAGCAATAGATCAGCGCTTGATGCAAGCAGCTGATCAAATGATTGAGGCGCAGGAACGCGTTGAAAACGTTGAGGCCGTCTACAGGGCAACTGCGCCTAGCGAGACTGTCCCTGACGACCTGCCGGAGCCTGTTGTCGCAGAGCTGGCACCGCCCACCCGCGAGGACTACGCAGCTGGCACTGTCGGCGCGTATCCCGTTGCTGATATTGGCATTGACCCCCAGCGGTTCCAGTTCAAAGAAGCTGGCCGCCTGACGAAAACAGGGCAAAGCGGATCACTTGCTGGCACCACTGTCTTCAACCCGGACATGGCCAACGTCATCAGCGTTTGGCGTGATCCTGCGGACGGCAAGGTCTATGTGGTCAATGGCCACAACCGCTTGGCTCGTGCGCTAAAGGCAGACCGGCAGTCAATCAACGTCCGGTTTATGGAGGCCGCAGATGCTGCAGAGGCGCGCATTAAGGGCGCAATGCAGAACATCTCTGAGGGCAACGGCACTGCTGTTGACGCAGCAAAAATCATGCGCGAGTCGGCAATGACTGCCGAGGACATGATTGCCCAGGGCATGCCGATCCGTAACGAGGCAGCGGAAAAGCTGTTTCTTAAAGCTGCCCCCTTGTCCAAGCTGCCGCAGGAATTGTTTGACCAAGTTGCTCGTGGCGAAGTCACGATTGACATCGGCGCAGCTATTGGCAGCAGTGGCGCTGAAGAGCAGGTCATGCGCGACCTAGCAGCAGCTGCAAAGAAGAAGAAGTGGTCAGCGCAGAAGACTGCAGAGGCAGCAAGCATTGCTCGTTTTTCGCAGGTAGAAGCGGCCACTGATCCCAATGCTCTGGCACTGCCAGGCTTTGATGAACTGCTTAGCAGTGACTTCAGCCGCCAGCTGGAGGTGCGTGTCGCTATTCGCGCCCAGCTCAAAGCTGAGATCAACGCTCTGGCCGCAGCAGCGAGCGAGCGCAAGGCTGGCTTCCTTGAAGCCGCTGGCAATGTCATCAATGTCCAAGCGTCAGGCGCCGCACGGCAAGAAGCCATGCAGGGCGCAGCTGTGTTTAACCAGCGGGCAAACATGGTCGGCCCGCTCAGCGATCTGATTACAGAGCTGACGGGGCAGGTCACGCCGAAAAAGAACGCGGTGACTGTCGTCCGTGAAAACCTGCAGCGGCTGCGGGGTGTGCTGCAAGAAGAGTTTGCTCCTGCGCCACGCCCAGAGCCCGCAGCTCCAGAAGCACGAGCAGAAGCCGCTCCTGAGCCTGCTTCTGAGCCGCAGCCAACACGCCCAGAGATTGACGTAGAGAAACTGCGCAGAAGCTTGCAGCACCTGTCACAGGAAGAATTTGACCGGGTGCTTGAGAAGCTGCAGGCGTCTGGCGGCCGGATTACGTCCAACCCGTCACGAATTAACGAGCCAACCGTTGAGCAGCCTGTCGACAACTCTGCCTGGTCTGGACTGAACGAAAAGGCAAATTGCAAGGCTCAAGGCAATGAGCCCTGTAGAGCGGGCTGCTGAGCGGACAAAACTGCAAAAAATGATTCTTGGCGATCGCGCCAAAGCCAACCGTGAAGCCAAGCGCGCTCAGCAAGACGTTGATGGGGAAAGAAGCCTTGAGCTTTTCAAGGATTACGGCGATCTGGCTGATGGCACGATGTCAGAAGAGCAATTCAACGCAAAATATGGGCCTGGCGCCGCAACAAGCGAAGATCCTCCGTTCTATGCGCCTAAGCGAAGCGAGGTAGCCAAGGTCAGGCGCGAGCTTGATCGAGATGCCTATGCCCGCCAGGCAATTGCTTGGTTCGAAGCAAACACAGAAGCACCGCGTGCAGTGTCTACGCCGCAGACGCCGCCAACAGTGCCGTTCAAGTACGGCTCGCCGCGCTATCGCTCAACGGTGCTGCAGTGGGAGTCAGACGTTGATGCGCTTATCTACAGCGTCACCAAGACGTCAGGCCGTCCCTCTAAAAACAGGGACAAGTTTTTGGGCTACCTGCAGAACGACCTGGGCCTGCATGACAACGTGATCCAGGAAGCCGGCGCTCGCATCCGTGCTGACCTTGGCAACAACGCAACTGGCGACACCTATACCGTTCCTGACAGCGGTGTCTGGCGTGAAGGCGGGCAGCTGGCTGAGCTCCCCCCTGTCAGTAGCACCCGTGGCGCAGGCCAGCTGGGCCAGGACTACACAGGCCGCAACGTTCTTTCGTCGCAAGAAAAAGCCGCGTTGTCGGCAGTGATTGAGCAAGTTGCAGGCGTTGACGTCAATATCGAGTTTGTTGACAGGATTGAAGGCCGGTTTACCCCTGCCCAGGCCCGTGCTTACGGCGTCAAGAAGGGTCAGGCCTATTCAGCCTCAGGCGTGTTTATCCGTGGCCAAAGAGCTATGGACGATGTGATTAAGGTTGCGATGTTCCATAAATCAAATCCGCTTTCTTTTACTCGCACGCTGATTACTGCATACCACGAGGCATTTCACCGCCTACAAGATCTTTT
>FUIF01017628.1_pt1 | contig 17453 bp, 20 predicted proteins | sample 1003461 | NCBI WGS metagenome assembly FUIF01 (sample SAMEA80401918, study PRJEB19352) | marine metagenome | reverse complement strand
TTTCTGGGTCTATTCTTTAATAATGACTAACAAAACAGGAGAAACACAATGGGACTAACAAACGGAACAAGTAACAACAGCAAGATCGTAACAATCGTCAAAGGCAAGTTCACTATACGCTTGCCAGAAGGCACAGACGAGCCGAACGCAGTAGAACGCACGCTTGAGAAAGGTGCGAACGCAGGTAAGGTCGTCAAGGAGCTACAGTACACAGGCATCGAAGGAACTATTGAGCGTTGCTATGTGGACGAGTCAGAGTACGGAGCGAACTTCATCACCGAACTAGTGGATGATGAGAACTCACGCTTCAAGCTACAGATTCCTTTGGACTCGCAGTTCTTTGGACAGTACGCCAAGCGTATGCCCAACATCGACACAACACAGCCTTTGTTCTTAGGGTTGGGTTATGATCGTGAGCGGGAACGCAACTTCCTCTACGCTCGTCAGGGTGAGAACAAGGTTGGTATGGCTTACACCAAGGAGAACCCCAACGGACTACCCGAACCCACCAAGAAGACAGTAAAGGGCAAGGAAGTTTGGGACTGGGAAGAGCAGGAGAACTTCCTGTACGAAGTCGCTATGGACTTTGCGGCATCATTGGAAACCTCTGACGTTCCCTTCTGAACGAAGTTATTCTGATGAAGCTACCCCACAACAGAACGTGGTACACCAAGAAGCTAGTCGAGAAGGCAAAGCTGTGTGTCAAATTGCGTGACAACTACACCTGTCAATACAGCGGTAAAGTTGTATCAGGTAGTAACTGCCACGCAAGCCACGTTCTGAATGTGGGAACCCACAAGAATATGGAACTAGACCCTACGAATATGAAGGTTCTATCTTCTTACTACCACCTACACTGGTGGCATAAAGATGTACTACACGCAACGGAATGGTTTAAGAATAAGTTTCCAGAGCGTTACGATTACTTAATGATGATGGCTCAGATTAAATTCAAAATACCCACAGCAACCCTAGCTGAACTGCACGAAGCCACAAAAGCTGACGGCTCGGACTATGGTGTGGCGTACTATGAAATGATAAAGGATATAATAGATGTATGAGGAGTCACTGGAACTTATGAGCGGATTCTCTGTAGAGTTAGCACTACTCGCAATTATAATACCCGCCATTATTATGGTATGGATTTCAATAACGGAAGACCCAGACTAATGCTACCACAAGACGCACAAGAAAGAAAAGATATACCCATTTATCGTGGGTTCATACAGTACTTCCCCGATGCGATCATCGAGGTCACCAAGCTGTCAGTCAAGGGCAGTAAGCAACACCACCCAGATGGAAAGGTGTGGTGGGACAAGAGCAAATCTTCGGATGAGCTGGACGCTTTAATGAGACATATGCTTGAGGGGGACTGGGCTTCGGTTGCTTGGCGGGCTATGGCTAACCTACAGAGGGAGTGCGATGAAAGAAAAGGAACGCAAGATAGCCCAAAAACTGGCTGAACTATACCCAGTTCTGGGTGAGATGATCGAGCCAGACAGTCAGTACAGCCCATTCGATTTCGAGTGTAAACTTTACATCATCGAGGTCAAAGCCAGAGATACGGACTACCCAGACTGGCTAATCGAGAAGATCAAGTTCGACAAGAACCTTGAGCTATCTGCTGCAATGAACAAAGACTTCCTATACTTGACGGAGTACGGTGGTTTGGGGTATATTTACAACGTGAACAAGTTAGTAGAAAACAACTACGACTTCAAGTGGCAAACCAAGCGGCTCCCTGCTACCACCGAGTTCAGCAGAGGCAACTGGGTTGACAAAGAGGTGGGCTTTCTAAGTAAACTATCAGCAAGAAAGGTAAAGTTAAATGGCGTATAGCAAACGTAAAGCAATAATGATTCAGCAACTTGTCGAGATGTTTGGCGAGGACGAGGTGGCATTCAGCCTTGAGATCAAAAAGGAAAGTATTAAACGAGCAATTAGATATGCGAGGAAAGTATGCTTGAAGTAACTATATCTGTTAATAACATCGAAGTGAAACTCAAGAACCCAACCAGCGAGACTGTAGAGGATTGCGTGGAGTTAGTGCAAACCGCTATGTCTTGGGCGTATGGGGAAACCATCGACCTCGACCTGTACGAGGAAGCTGACGATGCCATCTACTGTGAGGGCGAAGAGCCTACAGATGAGCGTGTCATAGACGGACTATAATTTGCCCAAAAAAACCTACCCCCACAGCGACAGTACCGAGTGGTACGGCTGTTGGGGGTTTTTTAGTACCAGTAAACGAAGATCAGTTTCATACTAGTGGCGTGATTCGGAAGTGACCAATCATCTTTGTAATCGTTGCGTTCCCATACATCTTCTCACAAGCTAACTCCAGCACCCTCCCTCGGTTATACTGCTCCACCTCGACAATCGCCTCGTTACCTTTGGGGTCAACAACTTTATACATAGACATAAGTCCTCCGTTAAGATTAAATAAAAATGGGTCTATCGGAAGTTTTAACGATGTGACCCAACACCGCAGAATAGGGAATGAAGACCCTAGGTTCTCTTCCTAACCTTTTACTTGAGAACTACCGAAATAAAATCCGACCAAAGCTAGCATTGTTTGTCGAACCTCTGGTAGTAAAACGTAACCACTCAACTCAATCCATCCATTTCCATCTTTGAACAACTGTGTAATACCTAGGAAGCCAAGAAGCCCTCCTGACTTTCCTGCCTCGATAGTAACTGGCTCGTTGAAAAACGCAAGTATGAATGGTGCAAATATAACTGCAAATAACGTACACAAAGCAATGACTCGGCGTATCCACACGCCACCAGCACCAGTACGAGCCGCCGCTTTGTCAGCAGACTCATCTGCCAGCTGCTGACGCTTGAGCATAGACTCAAACATCTGCGCCTGATTCTGGGTCTGGGCGGCGATCAGCTTCATAATAAAGCCAGACATCGACCCGCCCAACATTGCTATTAGTTCAACGCTCATTAGTAACTCTTCTTAACTTTCTTGCCAGTTTTTTTAGCGTACTCTTTAGCTTGCGCCATACCTTTTTTGGTGTACTTGAACTTCTTCTTACCTACCTTTGGCATAATAATCTCCTTACCATTTAACTTTGTCTGCCCAGTACGCCGCACTCATCTTACCTTTAGCGATGTTGCGCCGATGCCGAGCCTTGAATGATTTACGTTTCATCTTCATACGCTTTGACTCACCTGCTTTAGGTTTGCCAGCCGTAGAAGCACCCTGTTCTCCAAATCGAATAGTCTTAACTTTAGAGCCTTCTTTTGCCACTACAACGTGCGACTTTTTGGGGTGGTTCGGGGTGCGCTTGGGCTTGTTGTAGCCTGATACCCCGATACGTTTTAGTAGTGACTTGCTCATCTGTACCTCGCTGTCTTCTTTGCAATCCTCTTGGGTTGTTTAACGAACTGCTTGCCCTTCTTTGTACCCGCACGTTTAGCTCTGGTGGTTGCGGAATACTCCTCATCACTTAACGCTTTGATCGCCGCTTCAGGTAGGTAACGCTCACCAGTTTTTGCTGAAGGCTTACCAGACTTGGTGCGCCACTTCTGCTTCGTCCACTTCTTCAATGACTTCTGTGGGGCTTTCATCGATACCCTCCACCCTTAGCTTTATACATACGAGCCAGCATCTGTGCTTTGCGTGCCGACCATTGACCAGCCTTGCCTCCTTTCGTACCAGCTTTGATCTGGTTGAATAGACGCTTACGCATAGTCGGCTTGGTGTAGTTGCCAGCTTCGTTCACTCTGGAGGTGTACTTCTTCTTCACTCTTCTAGCTTCCTGATAATACTAATAGCCAGATACACAATAGTCAGAACCGCCACAATCGCAGATAAGACTTGGTTGACGTTAGCCAGCCCAACACTTGAGATAAATCCAAGCGTTCCCACACATCCTTTTTCAATAATATCATTCACGTTAGTCTCCGTCTGACGGCAGCAAGAGCCATAGCACCAACACCAATAAGACCAACTGTGGCAGGTTCTGGTACAACTGGTTCAAGTAAAACCTCGTTTCCTGTTAATAACTCTTCAAAACTTGCCTCATCAAATGCGAAGCTATCCATTCCAAAACAGTACGCACCCTCACCACTTATTAACACCTTATCAACATTGGTGAATGCGTTGGGTAGTATCACATCATTGAACGAACCGCCCCAGTCATCAGATGGAATGCGATAGCTGTCAGTAATTGCAACGCCGTTTGAAAACCCTTGAATAAAGATGTTCTCGTTACCAGTTGCCGCACCGCCACCAACTTCTGTGTTGGATGTCAGAGAGAAGTATTTAAGTGTAAACTGTTGGTTGTCGCTACGAGCTATCTCAATGCTTTCCAAACCCTCGTCCCAATGACCGTGAATAACATCGTTACCCTGACTGTAGTAAGTACCTACAAACTGCCCGAATGGCGATGGGCTATTGTACTGAAGGTAGAAGTCACCCTCTTCGTAGTATGAAACATTGCCATACAACATAGTACCATCTGTTACCGCTGTGTCTCCACCCGCCATATGTACAGTACCACCTGTAAATGTAACAATATCCGCATAAGCAGATACAGCCAATAGTAATCCAATTATCGTTTTGTAAACCACGTCAATGCCCTTCCTAGTTTGGAGTTCTTAGGTATAAATGTATTTATCATTGCAAGCACACCAAGTAAACCCACTCCAATAATAAGTAGGTTGTCTTTGATCTGCTCAAAAATTATCTTTAAGTATATCATATTGCTGACCCTTGCTGATTTTGTGCTCCACCGTTCGGATTTACTGACTGCTTAATAGCGTCCTGCAATGCCTTCTCTTCATCGCTGATCTTACCTTCACCAACCTTTACTCCAAAGAATGATGTGGTCTTGGGTATCTCTACGCCTTCGTACTTACTGCCCTCTGGTGGCGTAATGGTTCCTGTATCCACTAGCTCTTCATACATAGGTGCGGCTATCTCTACAGCCTCTTGGTAGTTATCCTGTATTGCATCTACCTGAAACCCTACCGCAGTAACAGAAGCAATGACACCGCTTGCACCCATTTCTGCTACTTTCGCTGACACGTTAGCTAGTACACCCTGACTAGTCTGACTAGCTAGTTCTCCACCCTCACCGATGTGGTCACGGACATCCCAGTTCTTCTTAGGCTTGTCGTAGATGTCACCATTAGTACGAGTGATCGTACCTTTGATAATAACCTCATCACCGTTTTGAAAAAACTCACTCATCTGTAGCGTATGCCTCCGTAGCTAGTAGTGTCTTACGTTCTGCAATAGTCAGCCAGTCATCGATTGTGTAGCCTTTGGTGTCGAGCCACGTTTCCCAGTCCTGCAAATCATTGTAAGTTACCGCACGAACCCGATATGTATCAGCCTGTCTAGCACCTAGCGTAATGATTACGTTAGTGCCATCGTTAGAGTAAATCTTACCCAACGTGTACTCACCTACATTCTTCTGCTCTGGTTCTTCTTCTGTGCCCTTAGCAGACCAGTTAGCACCCTCTGGGATTGTCTCGTCTAGGAATGCTACAGGCACTTCCAAGAAAGCATACGGTACTCCATTGGTGTGGCGAAACTCGTCATACTTGTGTGGTTCAGTTTCCAAAATATCTGTCATTGCGTGTATCCTCGTTAGAAGTTAAAGTTTCGTCCTCATCGTACTGACCAATCTGGGTTATGTTACTACCTGATTCCTTAACCCAAGTGTTATTGGTTCCGTTAGTGTGAGAAAATAAATTGCTTGCTGAATACTCTCTGTAGCTGTCAGCCCAGAATGTTTCTAATCCACTACTACCCACTGTTAAACTACCGTTGTTGTCGTTGCCTGATCTGTCGTAGATTGTGTTACCTTGTGCTTCTGAGAAGTTGTATTCAGCAATTAAATTAGAACCATCTTTTATTTTAACGGAAAATACAGTTATATTAGTATGTCTAGAGGAGTTATCTGCATAATTGGCTATACCAATAGCATCTTCAGAAGTCTCATCAAATGAGTTGGTGCTTATGTCTATTAAAGCTGTGCCACTTCCATCTAGATACAGTTTACCACCCTCAAATTTTAAAGTGTGTCTATTCGTATCAACTGTTCCTGTTACACTAGAAAAGCCATTGCCATAGCCTATTTGGTATCCGTTACTATTAGCACCAATATAAAATCTATGGTTTTCCCCATCATTTGAACCCGCAATAATTTTGGTAGAAACAGGTGGAAGTACGTTAAATTTAAAATCTATTTCTAAAGAAAAATTACTATTAGGAAATAATCCAGTATCTACATAATCATCCGACCCATCAAACGTACCCACCGTCCGAGACTGCAACTTAACACCACACTCTGAGTTGTTGTGTACGAACCCTGCGGGGTTGCTGATAGATGTGTTACCTGTGGCGTAGTCTGCACTCACAAGCTCACCATCGTCATCTGCTACACGAGTACCCCAGAAAGATTCTGTGCCACCAGAGCCTACTGTTACTGTGCCGTCATTGTCGTTAGTGGTTAGGTCTTGTACTGTGGTTGTGCCTATGTCGTTTTGGAAATCGTATTCAGCTAAAACACCGCTAGATGTTTCTAGTTTTAAAGAGTGTATTTCTCCTGCGTAAAACTTACTTAAAGTACCATTATTATACCTAGCTCCTATTAAAATAGTACTTCCACCGTGAGTAAATCCAGTTGTCTGTGTAAAACTTTGCGTTACACCATTAATGGTTACAACATCTGTTTCGTAGTCAATTACTACATCATAAGTACTTCCTGCGGTAAGTGGTGTTGTTTGGCAAATGTTCACCTGACCGCCTGACTTAGATTTATATCTTAACTTTTGGTTAGTATCAATATATGTAGATGCGTTACCAGAACCACCTGCATTATTAAGAGCTAATACAATTCTATTATCGCCATTATCTACTGGATTTATAGTAAAACTTGCTTTGGTTACAGCGGTATCTGCATCTATTCCTGTATTCACATAATCATCCACCCCATCAAACGTAGCCACCTGCTTGGTCTTGGTGTTGAGTGCGGGTATCTTTTTAACTACCTCAAACTTGAGGTCACTAATAACTACATTAGCATTGTTTAATGCAACAAGCGTAATGTCACAAGTAGTAGAGTTTGCGTTTAGGGTAGTTGAAAAGTTATAGGTTCCACCCTGCTGACCACCTAAAGCAACAGATTCTTGAGTCCATCCTGCCGAAGCAGAAGATATATATAAATCGTTATTATTTCCTGAACCGCCAGTTTGCACCGCAGTGCCAGATACGACTAATGTATCACCGCTTTCCATCCCCTCAACGGTTTGTCTTAACCTAGGAGAAGTTGTTATATTACCCGTTAATGTAAGATTAGACTCGTTTACTACCCAAGTGCCACTACCACTAGCGGTTACATCCCAGTAACCTGCGTACCCTTTAAATATATCTGAGTCAAACCCATAATCGTGGTTCCAAGACTCGATGCCGTCCTCGGTAGTCCAAGTAGCACCATCTATTTCGCCGTGATTGCCGTTGCCGCTGACATCATATGCTTTTGTTCCAGAGCCTTCTGCTAATGGATAACTCAAGATTAGATCAGTTTCTATAAGCTCATCTATTTGTGCTGTAGTAAGGGCAACATCATAAATTCTTGCTTCCGCAACGCCTCCAGTAAAATATGGGAATACTTCAGATTCATCCCCCCTTGCCCCAATTTTTACTGTTTTTGCACTATGCTGTACTGCCCCTGAGTATGTTGTAGATTCATAAAAAGAATTTTCTGGTAAGTATATTGCTATATTTGTGTTAGCTCCATCCTTCTCCCATATACCAGCTACCCATTTAAAGGAACCGTCAGCCCATCCACTAAGAGTACCTGTTCCTGAGCTACCAAGATTTTCAGAAATAAAATAAGGTCTATTTAAAGAGTCGTGAAACCGTATTGTAAGACCACCTAAGGATGTGTCAAATGAGGACATTATTTCAGAGTAGGCACCCTGATCTGTGGCTTCTATTTTAATAAGAAAGGTTCCGCTGTCACCACTAGCCAAAACCCCTGTATCAACAACATCATCCGACCCATCAAAGCTAAGGCAGTTTACATCCGTAAGCTCACCCTGTGTGCGGTTCCATAACGCACCACCATAGATTGTACCGTTGTTGCCGTTGCCACTCTGATCGTAAACTATGCCGCCAGAGTTTGCTGAGAAGTTATAAGTAAAGTTTGCACCAACCGAAGAGTCTGTTACTGATACATTAGATATTTTGCCATCAAAATTATTAGTGCCTTGTCTAGCTCCAATCTGAAAACCATCTAATGGGCTTCCGTGTCCACCTGCCGCTGTCGATGTAGAGTTAGTTTCGGTTGTTGAGTCAGTTAAATTTTCCAAAACAAAACTGCTAGTGCTTCCGTCTGCATTATATGTTATAGTGCTTCTGTATAATTTGTTTTGTTCTGCCGCAAAAATATTTGTATCAGAATTATTAAGTCTAAAATATCCATTCTGAGTGCGAAGTCTATAGCTAGTATTTCCGCAAGCGTGAATTACTTGAGTCCCAGCGGTTTCTTGAATAAATGTTGAAGTAATGACGCAAGAGCCAAGATTATTAGCATTGTTTGCTGTTAGGTCAACACCACTTGCAGAGTTTATTTCTACATAACTAGTCTCCCCATCAAACAACAAGCCCTCAAACTCTGATGACTTTACACCATTTAATAGAGTCTTACCATCTCTGGTTTTAAAGGTAAACCGAGACACAAGGTGCGACACAACGGGACTAAGCCCGCTAATGCCAGCACCAAATGAACTAAATGCCGCCCCAAATGAACCGAACATTACAGCTCTCCGAGTGACACCACATTTATTTCAGCAGAAGCACCAATGTGCTCACTTGCCCGAACGATTGTAGTGTATGAGCCTCCGAATGGAATGAACTTACCGCGTGAGTTGCCTGTGCCTGTCCCATCTGGTGCAACCGCTGTTGCCGCAATAGTGACATACGCATCTGCTGAAACTGGCGTGATTACAACGTGACGATCACTAGTAGTATCCCATTGTTCTGTCTGTCCTGACGTAATATTCTTGGCAGACGCACAATTTAAATGTGCGAACTGCAACTTATTCTGGTAACGATCTTCTGCTATTTTTACTGTACCCATAACCTAACCTCCTATTGATAAATTTCTTCTGCTGTAATAGTGCTAATTGTTCTTCCGTAATCATCAGTATCACTATCAGTATAACTTCTGTTTAAATAAATTGTGTCGTTAGTGGAAACTTTCCACTTAAATTTATAAGTAATTTCATCTGTTGTATTTGGTGAATCTAAAAAATCTAAATTTAAACACACAATGTGTTGATTATCTGAAGGCTCTATCTGAAAAGTAACCCTACTTCTACTTCCAGCTGTATCACCTAAAGCAATTTGAGTTGTATCTCTAAATGTTTGTATTAAACCAATATCATCACCCGAAATAGTTGCATTTAACATAGCTGTAACTCTTATTTTACTATTAGAAAACTTAGGAGTTATTGCCACATTTAAGTCGGTTATATCAGCAAAACTAGTAGATGTTGATGATTTTGTGGCACTAACAACAGTTTGATTTATATTTGGTTTGTATAAATTTATTTCATTATCCACATACGCTTTGATTGACTGCTGTGTAGCAAGAGCTTCTGCATCATTAGAATCCATATCATCTTCGTCTAGTACAGACACTTCTTGCGGTGCAGAATCAGAACCACTTGTGTTGCCCAATACACGCATATTAGTTACGTCTTCAATCTTTGCTTTAGTAATAGCACCATTAGCAATCTGAGATGTACCTACTGCATTGTCTGCAATCTGGGCTTGCTCTACTGCATCGTCAGCAATTTGTGCTGTATCTACTGCGTCATTAGCAATAAAAGCGTTAGTAATACCATCGTCTTTAACGCCCACTTGATTATTAACCAACTGCAACCCACGACTAGTATCCACAGATGCAGAGCCAGAAATCTGTGCAAGCTCCGTAACATTACCGCTAGAATCAAAACCTAATAACTTGCCAGCACGATCTGTAGCAGATGTGTCTACGTTGTATGTAATAGAGTCTGCGTCAGTTACAGGGAATGTAATTGTTCTTGTAAACTCGTCATTTTGCTGTTGGTTTTGTGCCACAACCCGATCTAACGCCTTGTTCAACGCTGTAGGGTCGATGGTTGCACCCCCCTGCAGGTCGTACTCTTGAGTATATGCAACGTCACGCTCAACCGTGTACTTGTCATTAAGAGTAGCACCAGCACCGATAGTTACCACACATCCCTGAGCTGGGTCGCCATTAGTTGCATCGATCTTAAACTCAGTACCGTCAGCAGGGGTAGCATCAGGTGTTAGCTGTGTAATGACGCCAGCCGCTGATTCTTTTGTTACCTTGATGTCACCGAACTTTTTGTTGGCTGTGTCGATTGTTGTAGCATCAAAGAAAGGTATGCTTGATGGGACGGTAAACTGCGTCTGCCCCGCAACAGCCGTAAATGTAATTTTATTCGTAGTACCAGACAACGCCATAACCGAACCTCCGCTTTGTGTTATATTAAAGTGTTTATATGTTTGTCAAGATTAATTTTCTTTTTCTTTTTGTTTGCGTTTTTTCTCTTCTTTTTCTTTGCCTTTACCGACTGTATAATACAATGTTTGACCAGCAAATGGTAAAAATCTCCAGCTTTCCAGCTTTAACAGATCGGTTTCTTCACCTTTTTTAAGATTGCTAATCATAGATACTAAATCATTAGATGGAATATCCATAAAACTAAATGGCGGCACAACAGTTCTTACTAATACTTCTGATGGTTTTCTGCCACCTCTAGTTGCATACTCAATATTGTAACGAGACACACCTACTAGTTTGTAAAAATTATCAATCATTGTGTCGCTAAAGTCTATATCTTTGCCTGTAATCCAATCTTTAATTAAATCGATAGGCATATTCATTAAATAAAACAAGCCAGCTATTCTTAAAATTTCCCCAAACCCAGCCGATACAAGAGCTAAATTTTTAGTGGCTATACCTTCAGCAATATTATCTATTCCTCGTTGTCTAAAAATATCTAACTGTTTAATAGTAAATGTTTTTAAAGTATAAAGAATACGACCGTTAGGCATTTTAAGATAGGCTGGAGGCATATTGGAAAGACTAATGGGTTGCCAATCAAGTAAGGTGCTAAACAAAAGAAACTTAACATCTTTAGTTTGTTGTTTGTTTTTAAATCTTCGATTACTTGTTGCTGTTGAGCTTGATCTGGAAAAAGAATATTTAATCTATCCTGTTTATCCCTTGTAAACTTACCAGCTTCAGCTTGCATTTGATATTCTATTAATGCCGCATTTACAATCGTTTCTTTACCTAATTTATCTATTTTTTAAATCCTGTTGAGCTTAAAATTAAATTTACAACATTATTAAACGAATCTGGATTTTTATATTCTTCCGCAATTTCCTCAATGTTTAAATCTTTTGTGGTTATTCCTTTTTTGCCAAATGCGGCTTCTATTGTGCTTGCAAATCCATTTTCATATATAGACCAAGTTACGTCACCAATCTGCGTAATTGCGTTTTGAAGTTGCCCTAGTGTTGTTGCAGCAACTATGCTTTTATATTTACTTGCCAATTTACCCGTAGGTCTATATCCAAATCTAATTCTAAATAAAGATATAAGTTTAGACTGATCTTGAGGTTCTAAGTCTTTAGCTATTTCATTAATATAAGCACCTACAGACTCATTAATATCAATAACATCCCCATCTAATTTTAAGTCTTTTCCAAATAGCTTTCTTGTTTCTACTATTTCGGCGACCTCATTTAAATACATCCTTAGTGACTCTGAGGCATCATAATAATACGGAGATATATCAGATGTAATTTCGTCTATTTTACGTTGCTTTAATGCTTTAGGCTTAACACCATCTATAGGTCTGTAAGCACCTGTAATAACATTGTTAATAATTTTAGCTTCTTCAACAGGGCTTAAAACGTATCCTTTAGATACAGCCTTCTTTTGCTGTTCAGCAAGTGCCTTGTCAATTTGACCAGATATTTCACTACCCAACTCAGCCTTTAAACCTTCGTAATCTTTAACTCTGCGAGGAAAATAATCTGTTTGCCGACTAACATCAAACCCAACCGCTTCAAGTTCATCTGCATATTTATCAATTAATGATCGAACACTTTTGATGCTCTCATCGGAAAGAGACTCAGCCGCTTTTTGGTACTGACCATTTTGTAAAAGATCACTAACTTGTGTAAATTTATAAGAGTCAGTTTTAGCAAGCTCTTTCATTTCAGATAAAAAATTATCTACAGAAGTTAAGTCTTCAACCTTTCTTTCTCTTACATCAAACTCATAACGTCTAACCCTTGTCCCAACAGACGGCGCAATATCTTCTATTAAAGATAAAAGCGGAGTGGTCACATCATTTACCAAGCGACTACGAGTTTTGTTTACATTTTCTGCTTCAGGGGTTGTTTCTTCTAATAAGGCATCTTTAACATCTGCAAAATTATCTTCTACCACACCAGCTTCTTCTCTAGCTTGTTCAATAGTTTTTGTTGGTGTTACTTCTGGAGCGGGTGTTGGTTCCTGATAAACACTTTCTTGTATAGGTTTTTCAGCAAAAGCAACACTAAGGTCTACAGGATTAATTCTTGTAATTTTAATATCATCTTTAGGGTTAAAATATATGATAACATTATGAGGTGCTTTTTTAAAAAATTTACCTCCTATATGTTTCATTCCATTATAAGTTTTTGCTAAATAATCTTGTATTGCAGTAAAATCTTCCTGAACTTCAACAGATGGAATTTGTTCACTTGATGAATCATCACGCATACGATCAAATACTTTTACTAAAGACTCACCCTTTTTAATAGGTTCAGTCCAATCTGGAAGTAATTTATTAATTTCTACTGTATCAATTTCATTAATAGGTTGTTCCATATCATAGATATTTAAATCATTAATTTCTTCTACTCTATAAATAGCACTATCTTTTCCACGACCCTTTGTTGCATATCCTGTAACAACATCAGCGGCATCAGTAGTATAAAACTCCCCCGCCATATATATTTAGTTCAGAGCCACCAAATCGAAAAGCCTCATCAAATATTAATTCAGGAGAAGTAGTACCGTGAAATCTAAGTCCAGTTCCTCTAGTTTCCTGAACTGGAAGTTTGCCAGAAATAATATCTTTTACCCTTTGTATTTTTAAATCTGCCAGTGGGTCTACTTCTGGCTCAACTACAGGTGCTACCTCTGGAGCGGGTGTTGGTTCAACTATGGGTTGCACATTAACCATATCAACAGACTTTCCATCAACCATAATATCCTGTGTAACACCTTTTACATTAAGTGCAAGAGTAACTTCGCCCTCAACCCCATTAACTAATACTTTATCGCCAACTTTATAATCAGCTAACTCATTTAAAATTAAGTCATTTAATTGTTCATCAATATACTCGTTGTATTCTTTTACTGATTCTGGTGTGGGGCTTTTTAACATTGTTGACATTTTTTCTTTCCCCTCAATATCATTAACGGGAATTAATTTATTACTTTCAACAATAGCATCTATTTCCTCATTAGAGTTTTGCTTGCGAGTTCTATTTGCATCACCAAGTGTATACGGCATAGAAGCTAAACCAGATACTCCACCATCCATTATACCGCCGACAATAGTAGATAAAAGTACACCATCTCTTAAATCAACATCATCACCAAAAGCTAAATCAACAACATTAGCACCAAACTGAGATGTGCCTTCCGATATACTACCTCTAGCAACTGAAGTTAATAATTCTTTTTTAACATTATTTGATATTTGTTTTTTAGTTATATCACTTAAAATTTTGCCAGTACCTATACGTTCAGCTACTCCTTCTATTGCGGCTGTAATTATAGGGTCAAGAACTTTACGCTCTAGTGATGTTTCCTCTCCTAAATCAGCTCGTTCAATAGTTGCTGATCTGCCAGCTTGAAATGCAATGCCAGCCGCAGGAGTAAGCGCTAAAGATATACCTATTTGAGCCGCTAAAGCTGGAGTTTCAAAAGCTATGGCGTTACCAATAATTTTTGCAATAGACTCAGCATCACCATCTTTAAATGCTTCTTCGATTGTTTTACTGCCCTGATATTTAGCTTGTATTTTTTCAGACTTAGCTATTTGCTTTTTACCAAATTCAGATGCTTTAACAGATAAATCAGGAACAAACTCTTCAGCTTTTTTTACAACTCCGTCAGACCAATTTAATGGATCAATTAAAATATTTTCTTTTTTTAAATCTTTTACTTTTTTAAAATTTTCTATTCCCTCTTCTGAAACTCCTACAAAACGCCAAACACTTTCTTCAAGTTTAGTCATTAATTGATTTGCCTCTTTTACCATTTGAGGCATTTGTGCTGGCATATTAGCCAATTGATATGCAAAGTTTTTTAGTACATTTTCGCTGTATCTCATAGCTTTATTATAAGAATTAGCAAAACTTGGTGTGGCTTTATCACCATACTCAAAACGTATTTGTTCTTTTAATTCTATATCAGAAAAATTTTCTCCAAATTTATTATTGTAATAAGCTCTTGAAGTTTCTAAATCAATATCATTAGTACTTAATATTCCATCAATAAAATTAACTTGTTCTGCGTCAGCATTATAACCAATACCTTTTTCAAGTATTTTATTGGCTTTATATGGATTAGCTGTAAGTGTAGATTCTTGTTGAAATTGATCTTTTAACTTTGCTGATGATGGGTCAAAAGTTGTTTGTGTTTTTAATCGTGCAGAAGATGGGTCAAAAGCCATTATTTTATCTCCACAAATGTACCATTTTCATATCTTGCTTCATTGCCAAGATTATCTACATATATTTTTCCTTCTATAAATTCTTGTGATTTTGGAGCTAAAATCTTTTGTTGTGGAGCTGTGATTTTTTGCGATAAATTTATTGCTGACCCAGTTAATATTAAAGATTTAATTTCTTTTACTTCTTCAGGAGTGGCATTTGGATTATTATTATAAGCAATAATTAGTTGTGCTATTTGATCTTGAATTGTTTGAGCATAATTATCCTCGGATAAATACTTAGATGATTCTATAATTTCTTTATGAACTCCAGCAACCCAACCATTATATGGTGCAACACCTGTTTCTTTAGGTATTCCAACTATTCTATATTCCCAGCCACCAAATTTTTCATAAGCTAAAGTAGCATTAGTTTGGACATATTCACCAGCAATAATAGCGGCAAGCTCACGCAATTCTTCACCGTATTTGCCGCCTTTTGATTCTGCTAGTTTTAAAACATCAATATAAGTTGTTGGAGACGTAGGAATAGTAGATATTAAGTCCATTATTTCTTTTATATTTTTATCTTCTGCCGCTACATTATTTAAAGAATTTTGCAAAGTGCTAACAATTAAATCTGTATTTTCTTTTCCGTATTTTGCTATTGCTGAATCAACCCATCCTAAATCCATTTTACCTTGCGCGAAATCCAACCTAATTTTATTTTCTAAAACTTGAGCATCTTGTGCTTGTTGAGCTGCGGCATTACCAACATTAAATGTTAATGACCCCATTAATGCTAATTTACTTTTTTCATCTATTGATTTATTTTCATCAATATCTTTAATAAGATTATTAATACCATCAATATACTGGTTAGGAGTAATTTGATTATTTTTTAATTGATTGGAAAATGTAGCACTTTCCATATTATAAATACCATAAGCTAAAGATGATTGTGCACTTTCGATTACACCGGGCTTTGTAGTACGTTTTAAATCATTAAAAATTTGATTTGCTTCTTCAGTTAATTTATTATATTCATCTAAATTTCCAAGTTTTTTAGCTTGATATGCCGCATAAAATTTTGCTTCTGCTGACTGCTGTAAATTATAATTATTTTCTTCTATTTGATATTTAATGACATTCAAACGCTCGGAAGCATTTATTTTCTTACCAAAGTTTGCCACATCTGGTTCAATTTGCTGTCTGGCTATTCTTGAAAAATCTTGGTCTTTTACCCAGCTTTCAAAAGACTGTTGCTCTGGAACTACAACTTTGTCATATAACTCGGTAGCTTTTAAACCACCATTTAACAACGCTTCCTGCTTTTTAACTTCAAGATCGTTCGCCCACTCTTGCTTGTAGGCTTCATACTTAGCTACTTCACCTTTAGCTTTGTGTTCAAAAAATGAATCAGCCGCATCACCCAACACAGATATAGCATCACTAATAAGCTGATCTCCAATACCAGCCGCTTGAATCATTGCACTGGCTGTTCCACCTGTAATAGCCTGAGTACCAGTCTCTGCTGAAATACCCACTTGAGGTTCATATCTTTTAAGTGAAATAGCCATTATCCCTCCGCAAATCTTGTTATGTCAGATTCAATACCTCTTAATAAAGCCATTGTTCCTTCAGCTTTAAGTGCTTCCGCTTGAGCTTGCGCTCCCATTTTAAATTGTTGAGCTTTTGTTTCTCCACCAATTCGTGCAATATCTTGCTGACGTTCTAACTCTAACAAATCAAGTTGCATATTCTTAGCATTTTCAATTAAACTTAGCAAGTCTGTACCCGCTTCTAATCCACCACGCCCAGCTATACCCATACGCTGTTGCGCTTGAAATTCACGTTGACTTTTAACCAAACGCCGTGACTGAAACTCAATAGATGCTCGTTCGGCATCAGCTTGTACTTGAGCAACTTTAGCATTATACTCGCCAATCTGCCTAGCTCGTCTAGCCTGTTTTCTTTTTGCTGACCTAGCAAATAAACCACTAATAGTACCTATCATTACGCACCCTCCGCATTAACGTGGGAGGCTATACTCAGCACCGTCATTGGATAGGGTAAGTCCTGCCGCACCTCTATTAGTTTTTCTCTTTCATAGTCCGACCCCACAAAAAATCTTTGTTGTCCTGTCTTCAAAGAAACCGCCTGACCTGTCGGGTCTTGAGTATCCACCACAGGGAATGTGGTTAGCTGGCGACCAGCCTCACCAACCTTAGCACCCTTAGTCTTAAAGAAACGCACAATAATCTTAGACGTAGCCTTAACACGGCTTTGTGATAACTTATTAACAAGGTTTGGTTCGATAGGCATAGGGCGCAACGTAGAAGTGTATGGCAGACCTACAAGCAAAGTGTTGTAATACTGATCTGTAGTAATTTTATTATTTGTTACAGTTGTTTCCTCAATAAAGTTTCCGTCTCCAACAACCTGAACCGTGTCTCCATTAATGTGGTTTAGCCCAGTCACTTCGTTATAAACTTTTTGATAAGTAAGCGTAGATGGAATTTTAACAGGGTCTGTATAACTTAGTGCAGGCGTTCCTGCGGGGGTTATTCCATCAAATATACCGCCCAAAGTCCATCCAGATTTGGGTGGTAAATCTGTATCGTCAAGGTGAACGGCAAATGTCCCCGGCACATCATCATCATTAATTTGCCATTGCGTACCAGTATATT
>FUIF01006696.1_pt1 | contig 17460 bp, 41 predicted proteins | sample 1003461 | NCBI WGS metagenome assembly FUIF01 (sample SAMEA80401918, study PRJEB19352) | marine metagenome | reverse complement strand
CGGGCTGTGAGAAGTTATCGACAATCTTAGGCGGGAGCCTAACCTCCGCTACTGTCATCCTGAAGTGGCTGAGCTACCAAGCGAACCTCCGTTGGCTTGGGGGTCATGCTTCCATCGCTTGAAGTGTGGTCCTGTTCCACTCTGTCAGAGTAGCCGTGCTTGGACATCATCATCTTTGTGACCGCAGGATTGAACTCTCCACCGAGCCCGCCATTGACCAATTCTCTCTCTTGAATCTGCCTTGCGCGCGTTAAGATGTCAGAAATGGGGCCTACTTTATCACGCTCCCACGCATACAAAGTTTCACGTGTGACGCCCGTTTCACAGGCAAGCCCCGCAATTGTGGGAACTTTATCTCCACAATCCTTCCAACCACCATCAATGTAATTTGCAGCAATGGCTATAAGCTCTTCCGTTTGCTTAGTGGCCTGACCTCCCGGCCCCTTAATGGGTTTAGCCATAGTTTTTCCAATCACAAGATTGTCAGCCAATCAGGCGCACCGCTACCAATCAATTGCATTCACGCGATCCTGCACATTTTCGCCTACTTTTCGGTGCCTCGTCTGATCTGCAACATTGTCGCCACGCGTGCCCCAGGGCAGGTGTTTCGGATTGACACAGGATAAATGACCATTGCCACATAAATGGCGTGTCTCAAAGCCATCGCAAGGAGGCGTGCCCAGCGTAAGGAGGCACATATAGCGCGCCGCCGAAATTGTTGAACCCGCGTGGTAAACTCTAGCCGGAACATTTACCGCTGCGCCCGGCACAAATAAGCAGTCAGAGCAATCAAAGTTCCTATGCTCTTCAATAAACTCTTTTATGCTCGAATACCTACTAATCCGACATCCAAGCTGCTTAGATCGCTTGAGTCGGATTGATTTGGTCGAGGAGAATCTAGCATTAACTCCCTGCGGAGCTTGCTTTGGTTTTCCCCACGAGTAATTGTTTTGGGCTATCCACCCCCCTGCGGCAGTCGAGTATTTTCTCAAGACGCACTCCGGGCATCAGCGTCGCAACATCGACTTATCGTCTATAGTCACGACTTTCGAGTAATTTAAAATTACCCTTGCTAAGTGCCCCGATCCGAAATCAGGGGAACCACCTCTACTTATAATAGTTCATATTTTGTTCCAAGGCAAGATATAATTTTGTATTATCTACTTATGCGACTCGCCGCCAAAGGTCTTTACCCAATAGCTGCCAAGAACCGGCAAGTTTATACTCACCGACCGCCGCCCCTATCATCCTCAATTCTTTTCCATTCACCAAATCCCCAGGGCTGCAATCTTTAGGACTCACATGATTAGCAAACACCAGGGTTTTCATTGGCTCATCGATTATATGGCCCTGATTAAGCTTTGCAGAATTTAGCGAAATCGGAAAGGTGCCGATCGCAACAGATCCGGTTAGCAGCTTTAAAAATGTTCTTCGCTTTGTCTTCATATTACCCCACAGCCCTAGCCGCATCTGGCGATATATCAATCACCGTCTTGCGCCCGAATAGTTCTGCCTCCACGCGCAGCCTTGGATAATCATCATAGGCGCGCCTGATAACCTTCTGGAATACAGCCCCATGACCTGCTAGGGCGCCCTCGAGCAGTTCCAGGGCCTCTCCTGGCTTGAATTTGCACTGATACTGGTTGTTTGCCATGAGACGCTGTGCGTCTGCGTATTCCGACTCAACGGCTTCCTTGAACTGCTTAAGGCCAGGAACAGCGGGGCAGTATTCGCCATTAAACTTCTTGTAATGAGCGGGAACGCCCTCGATGTCTCGCTCGGTAAGCTCTACTGGCAATCCTATGACATGCTTGATCTTAACCACATCTGGCCAATACACGGCAGGAACAACGCAGAAGATAAGCTTGTGAACGTAGGGCATGTCAAACCACACCATGCCGCCCTTCTTGCGCTTCTCCTTAACCTTCTTGCAGAACAATCTGCGAGGCACCCAGGGCTGCAGGCAGAGATCCTTAAGGGCATCTTCCACCTCAAACTCTTTGCCTCGAGTAACGTTTATGGCGTAAGTGTTTCTTGTCATACTGCTCGCTCGATCTGGTTTCTCGACTTAGGTAATTTCCATCAACCTCTAACAAAAAAATAAGCGCCCCCAATCATTCCAATAATTACACCTCCGTAGAAAAAAAGACCGTCTTGATATCCAGAATCGCCCAAAAAGAATTTGAGAAAGAGCGCCGAAAGTGTTGCAAATAAAAAAAGAAAAGTGCGCCCATAAGCCCTTTAAACACTTCTTTCATCACTACGATTCCCCTCTACCATACCGCTCGCTCGCCTTGTTATTTTTCACTGTCACGCCCGGCTTCCTCGTTAAGCAAGTTAGCTATGGACTCTCCAGAAAATACCTCCTCTTCCAAAATGAACCGCTTTGATCTCTTTCGCCAAACAAAGCGCCCCTTAAACCAATCACAAAATAAGGTGGTGGCCCTTGTAATCTCTGGAAGGAAGTTCGCGAGCAAAACTGTATATGCAAATATAAAACCCAAAAATACCGCCCAAGCTATCAGCACATCAATCATTATCTCTCTCCTAACTCCTCAAACGCCGCAACAATCGCTGCTGCAGCCCACCCCTCATCCATTAATCCAGCCTGTATAAACTCATCCCTGGAGCCCCCTGCCCTCATGTTTTGAATGCGGGTTTTGACCTGGTTGACTTGCTCTCTCTGGTTAGGGGTCATGGCTTTTCCTTGGCTTTAACAATGCCCATCGTAGTCGCCGTAGCGACGTGCTGCCCAAACTGCTTTTCGAGCCCAACCAACCTTCTGAGCCTCTGTGTAATCAAGATCCCAGTCCCCTCCGTTAATTGCGAGAGCCATCGCTTTAGCCTCACACTTGATGTACTCAGAAAACGATTTGTCGAAATTCATATTTACTCCTCACGCCGCCTCGGAAGCAGTGTAGCGACCTTCACTCCAGACAACCCGCTCACTCGCCTTGAGCTTTTGCAGGTAGTAGCAAACCTTGTCCCCCGACATTCCTAGCCTATCACGGATCTGATAAGGCCGTGTGGGCCCGTTGTCTCTGACGTCATCAAAGACCTGCTCAACCTGGCGTGCTGTCTCACGCATCCGCTCAGTAACAGCCTCAGTGAATGGCTGGTTATTGGGCAGTTTAGCCCTGTGATGAGCCCTCTCGGACTTATGCATGAGATTGGCCAGAACCTGCTCGCCGTATTTTGCTACGAAAGCATCCATGGGGTCTGGCTGTGCACGTCGGGCGGGACGAAGGTTTGTGTGTTGTGATTGGAGCATTAGGCTTTCTCCATGTTGCGCTCATGGCGAGCGATTGCTGCGAGAATGGTTGTGTGGTCACGCCCACCAAAAAACGTGCCGATGTACGTTAAGGGCGCATCCGTTTTCTGTCTGATGAGATAGATCGCCTTAGCACGCGCATCACACGCCCTGTCCTGCCTGTGAGATCCTCGAAGGAGCCACGATGGATACCCAAATTCTGTAGAAACCTCCTCGGTAATCCTGGCCATAATTGGATTGAGATTGGAGACATTTTGCGAACGCCTGCTTTGAATGAGCTGCGCAATATGCCCAAAGTTTGGCTTCTTGCTGGGGTTTTTTTCCACCCATTCACTCAGTGCTTCCTTAATTTCATCCATCGGGAACCTCTCAAGGCCGTCCATCCAGCGCGTCATGATGCGAATCTTCACCGCCTCTGATGGTTCTTGACGCCAATAGTCATGAAGCGCGGCCTCAACCTCCAGGCCAATCTCGGCACGGTGCTTGACCTTGTCCTGCGGCGGTAGCGATTGCCCGTAATGCTGTGTCGTCGGAACAGGCTCGCTTTCGATTACTGCTATCTGGTCTTTCACCATTCCCTCCTATCGCGTTTTCGTACCATTCAAGATTTACACTCGCCCACCCTCGCTCCTCGGCAAGGGCAAGCGCGTCAGTTGGATCGTGACCGGCGTTGAAAATTTCCTTCAGTGAATTTGCTAGACGATTGGCTGCAGTTTTCGACAAACCTCTAGCCTTGTGCTTCTTGCGATAAGCAATGAAGCTATCAACCGCATCAGTACTCGCCCATTTTCGCAGAGCTTCTCGAACATCCTCTCGCGTACTAATATTATTTGACGGTTTATTGACGGTTCTTGACGGTTCGGGTGTCACTGTGACGGGGGTCCCCCGCCTCTCTGACGGGGGTAGGGGTGTCACTGTGACGGGGTGTCTCTCTGACGGGGGTGTCACTGTGACGGGGGTTAGGTGCAGAGAATAAAGGTTAGAGCCACGCTTTCCAGCGTTCAATTCTACGCTCAAATAATTGCTATCGATTAACCTTTGCAGACATCTTTGAACGGTTCTCTCCCCCAATCCAGTTCGCCTCCCAAGGCGTCCAACGGAAGGATAACAATGACCATCTTCATCCGCATGATCTGCAAGCGAAAGTAAGACCATTTTATCAGTCGAATTGAGGGTTTCATTTTCCCAAACTAAAGCCATAGCTTTTACACTCAATGCGCCCCCTCCGCCGCCTTAACCCGGCTATCGAGAGCGGCACTGATGCCGATTACAGCGCTTCTGAGCGTGTCTAGATTACCCTCTGGGATGGTTTCTTGTGAAAGATCCCAGCAGACCGTTTCTAGGGCGTCTACAAGGCCTCTGATGTCTGTGAGGGCGAAGTGGTAACGATCGTTTTCTTTGAGTAGCGAGCGGTTGTAAAATTCGTCGCTAACAGTAACTTCGATTTTGTACGTGTGTTTGTCCGCTGACATGGCGGGCCTCCGTGAGCTGGCGTTATGTGGCCCACTGAGGTGCGAAACTCTGGCGGACCGAACGAACGGGGTTCGCACTACCGAAACATGCCTCACGGAACATATGTCCGGTCTCCCGAAGGAGCCCCGAGCGCTCGGTCCATAGGAAAAGCCGCTACCAGTTGGCGCGGCTATCGAGCGCCGTGAGACAGGCGGGGTGCGAAACCCGACACACGTTTTTTGCGTGTGCGAGTTAAGGGTGCCCCTCTTAGGCGCTTTTGTCAAGGATGTGTTCACACAGCGCTCCAATTTACCACCAGTGAAGATGACAAAGGCGCTCAACGCCGTTGGCACATCCGATTTCGTGAAGGTGATGATTGGTCGAGGCAAAACCGATCACAATCATCAGTAACAGAACAAAGAAATTACGATTACTCATCACCCCACCTCCAATCTCATGTAGCGATGATTGGCCGCTACGAGGGCCTTGTGAGTTGTGTGTATGGCGCGTGTGTCATGGCGGTCTATGGCGTCGTGATAATCCCTAAGCGCCTTGTGCCACTGCAGACTTGCGCGTCTGAGGCGGTATTTTCGGAAGAAAATCATTGCATAACCTCCCTTTTGACGGTGTTTTTCACAAAATCCAGGTGAATAAAGCAGTTCTTCTGGTATGCCTCGGGCATCGTTGCGAACGCCTGGCAAAGCGCTGCGTGGAACTCCATGGCCTCATCCTTCGTGTCAAAGGGAAACGCTTTAAGAGTCACCACGTAAAATCCTGATTCATCTGGCATTTACGGTTTATACCTCACGCGACCGAGAGCCCTTGCAAGGCGTTGACGTATATCTTCTGTGGATATGGACTTGGGCGCCTTGCAGGGGCATGGCTCCAAAGCCACTCGAAGGCCGTGCACCTCTTCTAAGGGGATGCGAACGATGGCATATCCATCTTCCTCGCGTATGGCGGCGGATTTAGTCATTATGCATCTCAGATGCTAAAATGGCGTGACCAAACCCCTCTACCGCGACGGGCGAGAATGAGTTTCCGCATCCCTCAATTCTCCCCACCCAATCGGGAACCCCATCACAGCTTCCGCGAAAGAGGGGTGGAGGTAGATCGGGTCTTCCTCGGAGATCCTCAACCCCTCTGATATCTTTGCACCACGAAAATGAGGTGACCCCAGATATCTCTTGCGCCCGCTTCCCATTTTTTCGTTTTTGCCAAGAGTCGGAAGAAAGAGACGCTTCACGGCAGCGGGAAAGCCATTCCTTAAGTTTTGAATATCGAAGTTTCCACGCTTCTGCGCATCGTTCGCCCTCGGTGTAGGCAAGAATACAAACTCTGTCCCGTCTGTGGGGCGCGCCAGCGGCAGAAAGCGGTATGCTATGCCATTCCGCGTCATACCCGATCGCGGCCATGCTTCCGAGTACCGTCCCCATCCCTCTATCAAGCAACGCTGCCACGTTCTCCAACAGCGCGAACCGTGGTCGTACCAAGCGAAGGGTTCTGCGGACCATCCACCAAAGGCCGGAACGTTCGCCGGCAATTCCGGCACCCTTTCCAGCGAATGATATGTCCTGGCACGGAAAGCCCGCCGTAACAACGTCTGCGCCCTTGATGACTTCCAAATCATAGGGAAGCTCCCTAACATCTTGAAATACTGGTGTGTCTGGCCAATGCTTTGCCAACACCTTCCGTGGAAACTCTTCGATTTCGCAAAATGCTACCGTTTCAAATCCACCCGCACGCTCTAGACCAAGGCTAAAGCCACCAATTCCGCTAAACAGATCCAAAACTTTAAGCTTTTCCATCACTTACCCCCCTAAAAGCCCCAGACGCCACACGGGACGCCTGGGGTAGTCCAACAGGGAGGTATGAGGGCGTACACGCGCACCAGCCGCCCTCTTGCTGGTCAATTTTGGCGAACCGAGGCGGTAAAAAGGTGAGAAAACCGCTGCACGCTTGTTCTGTTGGAGGGTCATCTAATTGCCCCCCTTACTGGAATTATTGTGTCCGGCTGAGCAATAGGCTGCAGCAACTCGATGAGCGCCTGTGCAAGTGGCTGCATTTGAGCCGCTTCGCGATGATCTACTTTGCCATCACCTAATGCCTTTGAGAGGGTTGCTATAAATTCCCCCGAGGCCTCCAGTGTGCGCATGTGTTCCGGGTCAGTTTCATCAGCGCTGGCCGCAGATTGACCTGCGAGGCTAAGAACATCGCTTGTGAATGATGGCCCAAGAGTGGCGCAAAGGGACAAGAACCCCGCCAAACCCGGCGTTGCCCCCTCACCGGCGTAGCTACGGATGGTGCGCGAAGGAACGCCGGAAGCATCGTCCAAGCTATCGAACGAGTAGCGCTTGCCCTGTCCAACGCGAATGCGAAGTGCATCTTCTAGAGCGCGCTGTGCAGCTTCATGGGAAATAAGAAGTGACTTTTTCATGGCGCCGCGTCCTCGGTCACACCATGTTGGGGGTGTGAAGGATTAAGGCCATCAACTACAGCGGAGTGATCTTGCTTGAAATTAAACAGATCCAAGGGGCAATCGCGCCCACGCGCCTCTCTGAGGCGCCTGATAATCCGATACCAGCTCGCGGGAAAAGATTGCTCTCTTTTCGCGGCGCGTACAGAGTATTCCGATACCTGACATTCCCGCTCAATAAGGGGGGAGCCCAAGTCATTTATAATGTCCGTGACGGTAGTCATAATGCTCTTATGACAAATAAATTGTCATTTGGCAAGACAAACAATTCTTAGTGTGACAAATATTATGTCATTCTATTGTTCGGCCATGGAAAAACCGTACCAAGATATCGCTGATAGAATAAAGTGGCACAGACAATTGCTTAGTCTAAGTCAGGAAGAGTATTCCGAGGGTGCAGGCTTAAAGCGCCAACAGCTAACCAATTGGGAAAGTGGGTCTTATCGTATTGGGTTAGATGGAGCGCGAGCGCTTCGGAAAAAATACGGGCTATCGCTGGACTTCATATACGAAGGCGAGGTTGATGCATTATCCATGACCCTTAGAAAAGCTTTTCTGGATAGTCCCATAGAAAACTGATCTAAAAGATCTATGGTAAATCCCGTTTGGTTTGCCGTTCTAATTAGAAGATCCACTCTTTCCTTTTCAGTCATAAGCCCCCTCTTATGTTTTTCACGTCGGTTCAGCTCAAGAAGCTTTGGAGGGACGCAGTCCGTTAGCTAGACAGGAACATATAGCGAACATTTGCCTATACGTCCATCCACTAAGTTTGCTAACTAGCGCGCATACGCACACAATCCATAGTATCTGCCACTCTACCTATAATTGTATTAACAAGTTGTAAATGGTTTTTGCGAGCCCACCGAGTCGCCAGCTGAAAGTAGCTCATTGCACATCGTTGCCAATCGGTCGCGCCACCTAAAGACAAATATTTTGTCATTTATGTCTTGCATTGACAATTTTCTTGTCATATACATTCCATACACCCCGCCGAATACGCGCAGGCAAATAGCGGGTCAGATGGAGAGAATGAATGTCGTTTCTGCAGGCAATCGAAAAGCCAAAGTGGGCCACATACCACGAACGCACTACGGATATATCAGATCTGTGGCAGCAAGAAACTGATCCCGAAAATGAATTTGGTGAAAGCTGCACGGCTTACTTCGACAAGTACGAGGATAGAAACCAAGGCATCTTCGTATTCGCCATCACTGGCATTGGCGTTGAGGATAATGGCGGCACTCGGTTTTACGACCGTGAGCGCGCCATTGATTTGCTAGGCCTGGAAGCGATCTGGCTTGCAGAAAAAGATGAATGGGAGGCCATCTGATGTCCAAGATCACCAATCTCACACCAGAACAAGAAGCACGTTTGCCAATCTTTAGAGAGGAGATGCGTGCACGCTGCCTTCGCTTGCAATGGGCTTCTGATGAAGAAATGCGTTCAGCTGTTTCCGATCTATATTCTGCAGCTGGACTGGAGCGCCCTGCGGTCTTTGTGTTTGACAGCCCTCTTATGTGCCTCGCAGCGCGTTCTCTTCTGAAGAACTTCAAGCTCGAGGACCAGCTCAGGGACCAGCTCTGGGACCAGCTCGGGGGCCAGCTCAGGGGTCAGCTCGGGGACCAGCTCGAGGACCAGCTCTGGGACCAGCTCGGGGGCCAGCTCGGGGGCCAGCTCAGGGGCCAGCTCGGGGACCAGCTCAGGGACCCCCAAGTTGAGTTTCAAAGTACTTGGTTTGCTGGGGGCTCTGAAGGATATTGGATTGCATTCTACAAATTTGCTGAAAATATTGGCGTCAAGCTAAACAATGAACAAAACAACTGGCTTGCTGTCTGGATCGATTACGCTGAAAGGTGCGGGGCGCTTTATCCCTACGAACATATTGCATTTGTGTCGAGAAGACCGACAGTACTGCAGTTTGATGATGGGCGTCGCTTACACTCTGAAACCGGACCTGCAATGGCGTTTGCGGATGGGTTTGGTGTTCACGCGTGGCATGGAACTCGAGTTCCCGCCGAATGGATAGAGAACACAGATCAGATTGGTGCGACTGAAATACTGCGCACGGAAAACGTTGAACAGCGAGCCGCAGGTGTCGCCATTCTTGGAATGGAAAAGATGCTTAATGATCTTGAGCATCGAATTGTTGACAGCGATCCTGATCCTGAACGCGGCGATTTGATTGAGGTCAAACTGCCTGATTTACCAAATCCCGGTTTCTATCTACGCGCTGATTGCCCTCGCAACGGTCGCATTATGGAGGCCGTGAATGCGGCTGAACTTGATGAGATGACCGTTCGAGGAGCGCAAGCATGGCGTCTCGGAATACCGGCATCGGAATTTATCTATCCAGAAAAGAGGACTTAAAATGAATACCTTTGCACAAGGCGAAATATACGCTCGCAAACTAAACGCTTTACCTGTCGGCCTGGCTGACTTCACGGAGAAAAGAGGCTCAGCTTGGATAATTTCGCACAGTGAAAGTGGCCACCACCACGTAATCGATGATGCGGGTGTGACCGTGATGGAGCGCGTCAAGGATGTTCCAGCAGGAATGCGCATTCTAGTTGCAATCGTCGAGCAGCCATCTTCACTACGTCAGGACGCATCAGATGCGCATGAAGCGCATGATCTACCACCCGGCATCTACGAAATACGAATTGCTCGCGAATACGATCCGTTTTCTGAGCAAGCGCGCCGCGTAGCTGACTAATGAATCCTCCCTTTCCTCCCTGTGCCGTGAAACCTGGCACCAACTTGATCGGCGGGGTTAGTTCTCCCCAAGAGTGTCGCCTCGCCGGTCCTTTTTCTAAGCCATTGGATGAATGGGGAAGCAGAGAGATAGCCGAGCTTTTGCAGGGGGAGCAGCACTACAGGCAGTTTTCAGACTTTGCGAGGACGGTATGACTAAAGAAAACAAGCAAGATGGTTTTTCTTTTTTCCCTCCAAGATCAAGCCTAATTGAGGATAATCGCGGCATACGCGACCGGCTTGCGGCAACAGCTTTACAGGGCATGCTTGCCCATGCAACTCGATACAAACCCCACGCTAGTGATCCAGATAATTGGCATGAAGCTATAGCAAAAGAGGCTTACGAAATCGCTTACGCCATGCTTGCAGAGCGGAGCAAGGCCGCTGACGCCTGGAACAACCGCACCCCACCCAAGGTTAAGCCGCTGGAGTGGGCGAGATATCCAGACTGGGAGGTCACTACCGTCAGTTGTTTGAAGTACAGGGTGCACAGGGGCTATGGTGTTGTGGCTGGCAGTTTTGCTGTCAGCCTGAATGGATCTGCACCAAGCCCCGAGCATGAAACCGGATGGATTTTCGACAGCCTTGAAGAAGCCAAAGCCGCCGCCCAAGCCCACCACGATAAGCTAGTTCTAAGCATGCTTGAAGATGAGCAGTGCTAAATAACCAGTTCCCATAAGGGGGGAGAAGAATGAGTATTTTAAACCCTAGAGAGACAGCTAAAACCAATAACTTGGGCCAGCTCTACGGAGCGCTAGCAAGAGCGCGCGGTGAGTTTCCTGACATTCCACGCAACCGTGTCGCAACTGTCCGCATGAAGCAGGGAGGGCAATACAGCTTTCGCTATGCCGATCTACAAGACGTTGTGAGCGCGACAGCGCCAGTTTTAGCGGCCTACGGCATTACCGTCTCTCAATGGCCAGACGGAGACAAGCTTAAGACGCTCATAGGCCACGAGAGCGGTGCTCACATGGTTCTGGATTGGCCTATAAAGGCGTTGCCCCAACGTGGGCTCGAAGATGCCCAGAGCTTTCAATCTGCAATGCAGATGGCAAAGCGCTACGCAATGAACGCCGCGCTTGGGATATCCACCGAAGAAAGCATTGAGGGCGACGAAAAGGCCCACAAAACTATTCACCAAGGCAAGAATAATCTGGCCCCAAAAGATCCCTGGAATGAAGAAGACGGAATTCGCGCTCCGATTGGGGCAAAAGTGAACGCAAAGATGACACCGCGCCAAATAGCAGAGGAAAGCGCACGGGCTATCGAGGCACTTCTTGATGAACCCAAGACAGCCCAAGGCCTAAACGGTGTCTGGAATCGCAATGATGCTTTCATAGCCGCGTTTCAGGAACGCCACGAAGATCTGTTTCAAAACATCTTTGACAAATTTCACGAGCGCATGAGCGCCCTTGAGGAGGTTGCCTAATGGCAGGATCAGTAAACAAAGTAATCATTCTCGGGCATTTAGGGCGCGATCCTGAAGTGCGCACATTTCAAAATGGCGGAAAAGTCTGCAATCTGCGCGTAGCCACCTCCGATTCCTGGAAAGATAAGAACTCAGGTGAACGCAAGGAGCGCACCGAGTGGCATTCCGTCGCAATCTTCTCAGAGCCCCTAGCCCGAATAGCTGAGCAATACTTGCGCAAAGGTTCCAAGGTTTATCTTGAGGGTCAGCTCGAAACACGGAAGTGGCAAGATCAATCGGGGCAAGATCGTTACACGACAGAGATCACATTGCGTCCGTATCGTGGAGAACTCACCTTACTGGACGATCTGAGCAAGAGTGGATCTGTCGAAGAAGAATTTACCAAGGTCATCGGTAACGAAGTTCGTGACATGAAGCGCGAAACGCTGGGCGATGAGATTCCCTTTTAGGCTACAGTAGAATGGCTGGGCGAGTTCTAAGAAGCGAAGCAGATCTAAGGTCTTGGGAGCAATTCCTAAACCAACAATCCTTCCCGATGACGGTAACTAAGCTGTCTGGCGCAAAGCGCTCCAGTGCTCAAAACGCCACCTCACATGCTTGGTACGGACAAATCGCAGCTTGGAACCGCGATCAATCCATCACCGAAGCCAAAGCTGAATGTAAATTGCTCTATGGAAAACCAATTTTGTGCAGAGATAATTCAGATTGGATGGAGAAATGGGAGCCGCTTTACGGCCCTCTGAGCTACGGCAAACAGCTAGTCCTATTTGAATGCATCCCCGTAACCAGCGTAATGACCACAAAGCAGATGAATGAGTACATGAACAATGTGCAGCAAGTTTATCGCTCCCAGGGCGTGCCGCTAATCGATCCTGAGTTTGCGCACTACATGGGAGCACCAGAGCAATGAACGCCCCAGTCTCAAAGATTGAAATAGATGGAGAGAGATATCTTGAGCTGGTGAGGTCATTGCCTTGCTGTATCTGTGAAGCTTTCGGTGAGATACAGCGCTCCGCGACTCAAGCACACCACCCCATACACGGCAGATACGGCACCAAAAGGGTGCCCCATATCATGGCGATTCCACTATGCGAAGGTCATCATTGCGGAGACTTTGATAAAACGAAGTTTGCCATTCATCGCGGCAAGAAATCTTGGGCTGCAAAGTATGGCCTAGACACCGACTACATCGCCGTCACGCAAGACAAGATAGCTAAGTTAACGGGTGAACATGCCTAGGTCCGCAAACTGCAATTTCGAAAAGTGGTGAGGGTAACGTGAGCTATCACTTTGCACCCAGATTGATGCAAATTGGCGGGGCAGCTCATTATCTGGGCATGTCTAAATCAAAGCTGCGCGATTTAAAAATTCCCGCAAAGCGTGATGGTGCAAACGTGCTTTATGACATCAGAGACCTTGACCGGTACGCAGACAACCTCCCTTATAAAGGCAAGCAAGAGGGCGGTGAAGAATGGGCAAAGGTATTCGATTGAAGGGAATCCGGCGCATAAAGTCAGGGAGTAAAGTCTACACATATAGGCTTGTTCGGGGGAGCTTTGTGCGCCTTCCTGATTTACCGGAAAACCATCCTGAATTTTTACGAGCCTATGTTGAGGCGGAAACCGTCATACCAAAAGACAGATCTCTCGCCTCCTTGGTAGAGCTATTTCTAGGGTCAGCCAGCTTCAGAACGCGCAAGGCATCCACTCAAATAGTGTGGCGCCGTCGCCTTGATTTTATTCGTGAGCAATATGGGAAAGCTCCGGTTGATGGCATTCAGGTACAGCACATAAACAAAGCTTTGCGCAAGCTTTCCCCAGGTGCAGCGCGCTCTGAACGAACTATATGGCGGGCGCTTATGTCTTTTGCTGTATTTGAGGGATGGCGATACGATAATCCCGCAAAAGATGCTGTGACAGAACGTTACAAGGCCAAGCCCCACCCAGCCTGGACGGCAGAGGAAATCAAACTTTTCCGCAGTTATTGGGAAACTGGATCGCCACAGCGTCAAGCCTTTGAGACACTGTACTGGACTGGGGCGCGATGCATTGACGCAGTTCGGCTTGGCTGGCAGGACGTTGACGACGGCTTACTATCGTATACCCAGGAAAAGACTGGAGGCATAACGTATATTCCGATTCTTCGCAGCCTTGATGATCGCCTTGAGGCTGATCGCAGAATGTTTATCGAAAACGTAGGTCCAGATATGCTGTTCATTTGCAAGCGCAATGGGGCAGCACGAAGCGTCAAGGCGCTATCTCAACTTATGAGTAAAATTGCTCAGAAAGCGGGAATACACAAAACAGCACACGGATTGCGAAAATCACGTGCGGTGATTCTTTCGGAAATTGGATGGACTCCGCATCAAATTGGAGCCTGGATGGGCCATGAAAGCCTTCAGGAAATTGCCCATTACACAAAAGATGCGAACAAAAAAGCAATGATATTGCTAAAAGAGGAACTAAAAGGGTCCTCTGAAAAGACGCAAGTTATTGAATTTAAATCTAAATTTAGATGATATGGCGCACCTGAGAGGTCAGCGCATTTTCTATGTTTTCAATAGCTTACAAATAAAACGCGGTAAATTTGTGCTATATAAAATCAATGGCTTACAAGCACATTGCTAAAAAAATATGCACCGCGATTACGGCCACAATGGCAAAACCAAGACCAAGATCGACAATCGGTAAAAGAATCTCATGCATCTTCATTGTGTGCTCCTTCAGGCCCCCTAATAATATGGAATAAGCAGCACGCTCACAGCGCGTGCGTTTTCTATACGCACATGAACGTGCATGGATTTGCGCTTGCCTTCGAATACTCTCGGTTGCGCTCAATCGCTCTCGTGGCCCCACGATCTTGGATCGTACAGCTCGCCAGTGAACTTGTCCCGCACGGTACGATCTTCCGCGATCTCAATCACTGATGGCGGGTCTCTCCCCTCTCCACAGTAACCAATGAAAGCATCCATTTCTTGACAGCTGTGCACATCAGACAAATCCTCTCCTGTGTCATCTTTGCACTTAAAAACAAAATCAACCGCATAAATTCCCATGAATATACTCCATTCTGTTAAAGCTCATCAAGCTCCACAACCTGCCAGAGGCATCGAGAGATATATGGGTGCTCTTCAGCGGTGCCGATAGCTTCGTCCCGGTCGGAGAATACGGCCATATCTTCCCCGCCTTCATCAGACATAAACTGCACACCGCCGCGAGCATTGCGAAAGAGGATAACGGCTTCCATCAAATCTGCTCCCTTATGTGATCCAGCCAAATAGCGCGACGAAGCTCGAACCAATACACAGCCATGCTAGAACGGCGCGCTGTTTCTTTAGGCGCTCGCGATCCTTAAAGAACTCCCAAGCCAGTCTGTCACCGCTATTGACAGGCCGGTGTGGAAACACTCCTCTACTTGGAAGTAGGATCTGACGCATCCATCCGCTCCATCTTGTTAAAGTTCATCCAAACTGGTCCAGCTGGTCTCAGGTACGTACTCAGCCACTAATGCCTGACGGTCTTCGTCCCAATAGGCGTGAACAGACGGGCCGTTCGAGCCAAAATCACCGTCGACCATCATGGTGTGGGTAATGATGCACGTCACATCCCCGTCGCAAATTCCATCAAGCTCATCTTTAAGCTTGGGCTCCAAATCACTCCTAGGTTCGCCACGCCATTCGATTTGATAGCTCATGATCGCTCCTTCCTGTTAAACCCAACGACCGCGTGCATTGAAGCCAAAGCGTGTAAAGCGCCAAGGCTTGGTTCGATATGCTTTAAGTTGACCGTAAGGCATCAGGTGGTCTCCCTAATTTGATCTAGCATGACGGTCGCATTCCATCTCTGCATCGCCGGCGTTGTCAAATGGTAAAGGGTGTTGCCAAACTGTTTTTCCGCCCTTGTCGTAGCGCGCCACCCACTGAACACCAGAAGGGATGGCGAGATAGTTTCCACCCTTGAAATCGGCACGGCCGGATCCGCCATGATAGTCTTCAAATATCAGCTTTGGTCCGGGCTGCGTTTGAATTTTGATCTCAGGTTCTACGTCCGTCATTTCCGCTCCATTTTGTCGTAAGCCTCAACCGCAATATGAATTTCAACCGGCGCGTCTTCTTCGCCCGTGTCACCCAACAGATCACCTAACGCCTTATGCAATCTATCAAGCCAAACTTTTTCTTTCTCATCACCAACAGGACGGGTCACGATCCAGCCAGTGTATGCTTCCTCAACCGCTTCAATCTGATCCGCTAAAGACATCGTTCATGCCCTCCCTTGTTTGTGCCTTCCGAATTGGTAGCTGTGGCAAATCACACCCACCTTCGGGTGTGATGACGCGCATGAAAGGGCCGTAGCCACCAGCGCTAAATGCGTCACGATCCTTTTGGGTCACAAAACCCTGCAATCCGACCTCCGGTTCGTCTGTGAACCAGAGCCGACAAGAGCGCCCGCCCTCGCCACCTTCTGAGAAATCGAATGGCATCACGACCGCTCCTATTAGTTATCTTCCATCAGCCTTGAAGTCTGTGCACGCAGACCGCGCACCGCTATTTGAAAAGAGACTATCTTGGCAAGCAGCTCATCAATAGTATCAGCCGCCTCTTCAAGTAGCACTTGGGTGCTCATCGGTATCAATCCAGTCTCATGATTTTCCGATATGTCGAGATGCTTTCTTATGGCCTCAGGTGTCACTGGCAGCCTCCTATTCGTCAAACCAGGGGTGTGCGGGCGTAGGGCGATATTGACGTCGTCCGGTCACATAGTGAACTCGCGTGTGAGCAAAGCCGTGGGAGTAGTTTTGGTAATCCCAATCAAGCCAGGCGGATAAAAGGCCACGAACGAAACGCATCAGTTTTCCTCCCTTGAATCAAAGTTCCAATCTGGGTTTTCACGGCCCGCAACACAATCTTCGCATGGCGGCTCATCATCTATCTGAAAGCAAGGTGGCTCACCGTAACAGGCGCAGTGTTCCCGGCACCGATCGCGCAGCTCTTCAGTCCATTCGCTCATGATCGCTCCTTAAAATGGTAAATCTTCATATGGGCGCGGCTCTTCGTAGAGCGCCCGATGCTCGATCTCGTTTGACCAGTCCTTAAGGCGCCAGGACCAATTATCGAGACGCATGGCTATCTTGAATTGAAGCCATCGCTTCCAAGAGACTGGTGCGTCGCAGGCGGGGTGATGTATCCAAGGCATCAGTTTTCAGGCTCCCTATTGTGAATTTGGTCCATAGCGTTTTGCTACTTCGGCCAATTGTTCATCGGCCCATTCCTGCGCAGATAAAGAGGCTACCCGGTTTCGCTCGCGAATGAACGCTGCCTCCGCTTCCAGCTGCCGAAATTCTTCCTCGGTGTAGGTTCTGAGGTTGCGTGGATCAGATTGCGCAGTGTGCGCCGCAAATCCATAAGCAAAGGCATCCCGCATGTGGTCTTCTGAACTGTATCGGGTCAACTCATCCGCTCCTTCATTAATCTTGTAGATTTACGGGATGCTTACCCGGCGCATTCGGATCGCGCTTGGTGTTGCCCGTGGCTCGCTTTACCCAATCACGCACAACGGTATTGGGAAGCTCTGACTCGCCCATCATCTCGCGGATCAACGGCATGAACTCACTTGGCTTCATAGAGCCGTGCCAATAGCCAACAATCACATTTAGCTGTGCAGATGATGGCTGGTTGTACCTAACATTCCCACCCTTGCGTGTTTCCATCGCCGCCTCAACCATTGGAGACAGCTCCCGAACCGCAGAGAGGCTGGGCATCGTAGATGCATCCAATGCCGAGTGGCCTAAGATTTCGAAGGAAGGTGTATACCTGGCGAGCTTGCTCATAAACGCAGCGGTAAGAAGCTTTGGCTGCACCATCACAATCGTGTCGTACGAGCGGAAGGATGTAAGAGCAATATCCGGCTCTGACAGGACCTTTGCGACCTGAGCGGGCGACCAAATGCGCTCCACCCCTGCCTCTAACAACACGCTGTGCTGCGCCTTTGACCCGATTCCATGCCTCATTTTGTGAGGTTTGCACGATCAAATCTATATTTTCCATCCAAATCTACACTTTTTGCTTGATATATAGATTTATAG
>FUIF01015757.1_pt1 | contig 17480 bp, 18 predicted proteins | sample 1003461 | NCBI WGS metagenome assembly FUIF01 (sample SAMEA80401918, study PRJEB19352) | marine metagenome | reverse complement strand
CGCTTGCGCCGCCGCTCCGCCAGCCACTGCTGGTGCCGGCGCCACTCGAACATCTGGTCGTTCGGCTCGACCTGGTCCTGGAACAGCAGGTTGGCCCGCTGCTGGTAGACGCCGGCCGCCAGCGCCGCGGACCCGCCAGGACGGAACGACTCGAAGATCCCCGTAGCCGCCTGCAGCGCGCGATCCGCGTCGAGACGCTTCATCGCGTTGCGATGCTGGATGAAGTTCTCCTGCTGCCACTGGATCTGCGGGGCCAGGTTGTGCGGCGGCGCGCGGTCCACGCCGACCAACGCACCGCTGTTCGGGTCGAAGCCCTGGAAGTTGTAGTTCCAGTCCTCGATCGTCTGCCAGTCCTTCAGGCCACCCCAGCCAGGGGTGGGGGAGTTGGTCACGCCCCAACCACGCTTCCAAGGCTCGACAAGAGGAGTAGGTGGCATGTCAGTACCTCGCTTGTAGGTGCAGGGTGACGTGGAGCTCGGTGACGTCCGCCCACCAGGTGGCAGGCGAGCCGGTGTAGCCTACGACCCGGAGGAAGACCGGGAGTAGGGGCTCCATCGGCTGCTGCGTCCCGACCAGGTCGACGCGCCCGGGAAGGTCCGTCACGCGAACGAGCTCGGTCAGCGGCTGCCATGCCACCTCATCGCTCTGCACGCCCTGGGGACCGAACTGCTGGAGGACCTGAAACTCCATCGCCCCCACCCCGTTGGTGGTCTCCGGGCGCCCGATGTAGGTCTCGCCCTGCCAGAAGCCGATCGCCGCAGCGTCGACCGCAGCGTCCCACGGGATGAGCAGGAAGTAGTGCCGCGTCACCTGCGCCGAGGGCAAGGGCGACGGGAAGTCGGTGTCGAAGCCCGTGATCCGCGCGCTCGCAGCCGACATCGTGATCGTCCGCGGCTCATGCCGCGTCGGCTCGAAGGTCAGGTTGGCCAGGCGCGAGTCGGTCATGCGATCTCCATGATGATCTCAGGGATCCGGACCTGCGCCTCGCCGATCACCTGCAGGCGCAACGACACCTCGGGCAGCGTGACCCGGCCGAGCTCGAAGCGGATGGCGTGCGGCGTGAGGCCTGTGGCTGAAGCCGTCTTGCCGAGATACTGGTACGAGCCGGCGTCGTAGCTGACCTCGACCCGGTCGTCGCGGTCGCGCATAGCGATCACGTCCATGGTGGCCCAGGCCTTGAGCTCTTGCGGCGAGATCGTGGCGTCGCTGATGCCTGCGGCGATCCGGCTCTGCAGCTGGTAGCGCACGCCGATGCCGTCGATGTCGCTCGGCTGCACGCCCTTCGGCGCCATGAAGTTGCCCTGGATCTTCATCGGCGGCCGCACACCGATGTGGAAGATGTAGCCCGTCAGCCAGGTGAGGCTGTCGGCGAACACGACGTCTTGAGTGCCCACCGTGACGCTGCTGACCGTGGTCTGGGCAACGTAGGTCCCATCGGCTTTGGCCAGCACGACGTGCATCCCGGCGCGGATGTACTGGTCGTCCGACCCGAAGCCGTTCGCGCCGTTGAACGCTGTCCCCGTGAAGGAGCTCAGGGTGGTGCCAGTCTCGCCGGTCGTGGCCGTGAGCTGCACGCCTTCCTTGTTCGTGTCGCAGTAGTCGTCGTCGAGCGCGTAGATGCGCCAGTCGGCCGCGAGGAAGAACATCCGCGACTGCGCGTCGCTGTCGCGGCCGTGCTCCATCCACAACACCTCGAGGCCCGACGGCGGAACCCACGTCGACCAGGCGCCGGACTGGTAGCTGTAGACCAGCACCGTGTCGCACGGGAAGCGGCTCTTCATGTCGTCGTCCGCCGCGGCGAACGTGGTCGTGCCATCCTCCTCGAGGATCGTTGTGCTGTTGCGGTTGGTGAAGACGCCGAAGAGGAGCAGCTGCCGGTCCGGGTCGTGAGCCACCCAGCTGTGCCGCATCAAGCCCTCGCTGTCGCGCAGGTAGATCGAGCCGTCGCCCACCCACTCCTTCTCGAGGTCGCGGCCGATGTGCTCGATGCCGCCTGGCGTCGCCACCGCAGGGCCGCGCTCACTGATGAAGGCACAGCCGCCATCGAACTCCGCGGTCACCGGGCAGATCGCACCGAAGCGGCGCGACACCGGATACGGCGTGTTGCCCTTGGGGCTGCGCTGCCACTGAAGAGCGAAGGTCTGCTCCTTGGTAAACAGGAAGAAGATGCCGCCGTACGCCCCTAGGGCCTCGATGTCCTGGTCGTGGGAGTCCAGGAAGCCGGTCTGGTTGGCGGGCGTGTAGCTCGGGAAGCCGGCCTCGCTGACCTGGTAGGTGCCCTGCGGCAGCAGGATGAAGGCGTTGTGGTTGCCGCCTGGCGTCCAGTCAAGCCCGTCGATGGTCGGGCGCTGCCGCAGCCGCCAGCGCTGGTACCACTTGAACGGCTCCGTCAGGTCCGGTGGCGACCCCGCCGTATCCGCCACGCAGTTGACCATCTTGTCCAGCTGGTGGATCTTCTGCGGGTAGGGAAACATCGACTCCGAGTAGATCCTCTGGCCGGCGTAGGCTGGCGGGATGATCGGCACAGCCACCATGTCGTGGGTGTCGTTGCGCGCCAACGCGACCGTCGCAACCTGGAAGTGGATCTGGTCGGCATAGGGGTGGTTCGTCGATCCCGTCACATCGTAGTCGTAGCGAGCCTCGAGGAACTGCAGCTCGCGCCTCTGCCCATGCGTGCCGGCGTAGCCTCCGTAGATGGTCACGCCGCGGATCGTCTTGCAGACCTTGCTGCCCATCGGCATCTGCTTGAGCGAGGGCGGAGACTGGTCGAAGTCGATGTTCGACGCCAGATCCGCAAGCACCGCGGAAGGCAGCTGGAAGAAGCCCACGAGCTCGGTGTCGCTTGGGTCCGCCGCCGCGTCGAGACCGTACTTGAAGCTCTCGTCCCCGGCCGTGGTCGAGTAGGCGCTCGTCGTGTGCACCAAGCCGAGGACGTTGCCGTTCGTGTCCGACATGTAGACGTTGATCGACAGCCCGAGGCACTCCGACATGTAGTAGCCCGGGTGCACGAACAGGAAGTTGATGACCCAGTTGCCGGAGCCCGGCACCGTCACCTCCTGCACCTCGCTGGCGAGACCCACCTCGCCGGTGGCGTCGTCTTTGAACGCAATCTGGAGCAGGTAGCTTCCCGCGGCCAGGCCAGAGCCTCCGATCTGAGATAGCGAGGCATCCTCGGTCGAGCTCGGCGCTGCGCCATCGTTTCCGATCGACGTCACCAGGACCGCCTTGGGCAGGCCGATGCAGCGAGGTCTGTCGAAGATGTCGTTGTAGGCGTAGTCGACGCCTGGCGCACCAGCCTCCGCGTAGGAGTTGGCGACAGGAACAACGACCGGGACCTGGAAAACACAGCCGTACCCGCTACAGGCCAACAGCAACCTGTCAGCGGCGACGTCTGGCACCAGGCGCCCGGTCAAAGCTTTCTGCATCCGCCTCGGCATCCCGTAGGCCGCGGCAGGCGTGAGACCGGTCAGGGTCGAGTTCTGGTAGCCCTCGATGTCTGTGGTCGCAGCGTCATCCGCAAAGTCGCGCTGCCGGTTGGCAACGTGGGCCGGGTAGACCGTGGTGACCGGCGTGGTGGTGTTCGGGAGCGCCTCGAGCTGGTAGCTCGTGAGGCTCATCTTCTCGTGATGGCGGTCGGACCCGGCCTCCCAGAAGTCGATCGGGTAGACGCCCGTGGAGTTCCCGAGAGTGCGGCCGATCTCACCGATCTTGGCCAGGTTGGATCCGCCCTCGGCGGCCAGCACCGTCGTAGCCAAGGTGATGTTGTTGGCCGGCGTCACCGAGACCACGTAGTGGAAGTTGTTGTTCAGCGTCGTGATGTCCGCCGGGTTGGCGAACGACGACGTCAGGTTCTCGATGTAGATGACCTGGCCGGCGACGATGTTGTTCGGCGTGTTGAGGGTCGTCGCCGCGGTCGTGTTGAGGATCAGCACCGCACGGTTGCTGCCGTCTCTGTTCCAGCCGCGGAGCTCGACATAGGACCCGCCGCCACTGGTGAGGATCGGCTCACGCCGGTGCGTCGTCTCCCCGAAGAGGATCAGGCGGTCGCGCACGAACTTGAAGCCGTGCAGGTGGTAGGGCTCCGCCCACACGTACTGCGTCGTTGCCCCTGCGCTGTCGATCTGGTAGCTGCCCGACGTTGCCACCACCCCCAGGCGCGCGTCGATCGCTAGGGCGCGGTAGCCGCTGCGCGAGTCCACCGCGTCGCTGATCAGTCCGCTCGAGATAGGGTCGACGCAGCACTTGAAGCCAGGCCAGGAACGCACCTCGGATCCGTCCGAGGACACGTAGCCGTTCTCGATGTCGAGCAGACGCCGGTCGCCCTTGTCGCCACTCGCTTGCGTTGTCCGGCCCCGCCAAGGACCTCCGGACATGGGAAGTGGACGTGCACCGTCACGCATCAGTACCCCCTGATGTCGAGCTCTCGCCAGTAGCGGATCGGGTGAAGGTTGCGCTCTCTCCGCACTTGCTCGTGTCGCGCTCTGTCCATCGCGTTCGCGCGACGGCGCACGTCCTTGATCCTATCTGATGCCTCGACCGCGAGGCTCACCTCGAGCTTGCTGTTGCCGGAAGCCTGCGCCAGGCGGCGCGCGGCCTCGACCACAACGGTCTCGCTGAACTGCGGCGGGATCGGGAGGCGCTGAGTGTCCTCCGTCAGACGTGGGGGGTACCAAAGGTGGTGGAGGAAGAAGTCGGAGACGAACTTCTCATCGAAGAGCACCCGCAAGCGCCCGGCGTCGTTGTGGCCAACCATGCGGTGCTTGACCGGCACGCCCTGGGCACTTTGATCCTCGATGCGCAGCAGGTGCTGCACTACACGTGGCAGCTCTACCGGTTCGCGTGGGCTTGTCGTGATAGAGAACTGCTCGATGCGGCGCAGCCACCAGGCCGCGTCCCCCACCTTGTTGAAGAGGTGCTCGAGGGCGTCGTTGACGTACTCGTTGACGTTGGCGTCCGAGGCCTGCGTCGAGACGTTGCTGCGCTCGAAGCGGCGCTTCACGCGGGCCCGCATGTCGGACAGGGTCGGGCGCCGGTCGCCCGGCAGGTTGGCCGACACGGAGCGGATCTGCAGGTCCTCCCAGGCGTCCGCCATGCGGTCGCCCAGCGTGATATGAGCCGCCGCCGTGTAGTTGCTGCCGGACACCTCGAGGTCGGACGTCGTCACCGCCGCGGCGAAGATGTCGTCCTCCGCGATGTTCTGCATGGCCTGGTTGACCTGAGCCGCGTAGGTCAGCGAGGTCGGCACCTTAGCCATGATGAACGGGATCTCGTGCTCGGGCAGAGTCGTCAGGTCGCTCGAGCTCGTGGCGATGAAGTTCCGCAGCTTGTCGCGCAACTCCTTCATGGCGGTCTCGAAGTGCGTAGCCCGGACCAGGTGCGCCGCGTCGAGCTCGCCGCAGACGACGCCGATGCCGATGACGTTGACCGTGTCGCTGGCCGCATTGAGCAGGTCGTAGACACCCTCGGTGTAGGTCGCCGCATCGTCAGGGCTCGGGATGCCGGTGCCCGACGTGCTGCCCAGGAGGATGCCCTGGGTCAGGATCTCGTACATCCGGTTGTCCGAGCTCGGGTGCCAGTCGCTCTTGGCCGTGGTCGTCGGGTAGGACGTGCCACCCCAGAAGCCAGCGCCTCCCGTGCGAGCCGACACCGTCACCGCAGTCTCTCGGGCAGTGATCGACGTGCCGTCGGCCGCCAGCTTGGCCATGTAGATCGAGTCGCCGGTCCAGTTCTGGAGACGCCAGCCAAGCGAGAACTCGGGCCCCATGGCGCCGAACGCCGGCACCTTAGCCTGCTGGTTGTTGTAGCGGATGGCAGCTGTGGCCGGAGAGCCCGTCTTCGCGACCACCTCCCACAGCGACGTGAACTTGCCCGTGTAGGCTCCGAAAGGACTCGAGACGTCAGGTACCGAAGAGAAGGTGCCGTCCTGGTTGTCCCCGAACGGGTCGTACATCCAGATGCCGGGGAAGGGTGTGAAACCGACCCCGGTCAGGGCCGCGGCGGTCACGTGCGCAAAGCGATCGTCGGCCGCCAGAGCGGCGAGGTAGTCCGTGTTGAACCCCGAGCAGTTGTCGGCGCCGATCAGGATGAAGACGTTGCGCTGCGCCATGGTCAGTCCTCAAAGCAGAGGCCGTCGCGCTTGAGCGCGTCCTTGCCACCCTTGGACCAGTAGTCCTTGCCGTACTGGTTCATCCGGGCCATGGCGAGCTCGCGCGGCACGGACCCCAACATGCGGAAGTCCGAGTCCGACTTGCGACCCATGTCCCGGGCCTTGCGCTTGGCGCGCAGCCGGTAGCCATCGATGATCTTCTTGTAGAGCTTCTCCTGCGCGTCGGCACCACGGCCAACGTGACGGCCGAGGGACGGGATGGTGCTGCGGGGGTCGGTCGGATCGTGGACGAAGTCGTCGATCTTGCCCGTGACGCAGACTTGCAGGTTGGTCTGGTAGCCGACCACCTTGAAGTCACCGCCGCACTCGCAGGAGTAGTCCTCGAGGGGGAAGTCAGGAGGGAAGGCGAACTCCGCGGCGCACTCCGTGCAAACGCAGTTCCTCGGGTAGTCCTCGAACATCGAGCCTCCTGAAAGGTGGGGGTGGGCGTATAGCGCCACCCACCCCCGCACCGGCTTACGCCAGCAGGTTGGTCCCGCCCGTGAGGGCGATCGGGTTCCTGACCACAACGGTCTCCTCACCAACGATCATGCCCTTGGTGGTATCCGCGTCGTTGGCCATCGGCCTGAACGCAACACCACGGAGCACGCCGAGCTTGACGTAGTCCGGCATCGCGAAGATGCAGGTCTCGTCACCGGCGAGGGTCTTGTTGATGGTGCCGGCTGGGGAGGCGGCACCGGTACTGTTGATGGTCAGAGTCTGCGCGGGCAGCTCGAGGTACCTGTTGAGGTTGACCCAGACGGTGCCCATCGGAGTCTCGATGGCGTCCAGGGTGTCAACAAACACCTTGTCGTAGGCTGGGACGTTGCGCTCGTTGATGGCGCCCTGAGCGGTCAGCGCGAACGCCGACGTCAGGTTCTTCAGCTTCTGTCCCATGAAGCCGATCGCGCCGTCGACCTGGAAGCCGTTCTGCCAGGCTGCGCCGAGGATCTTGTTGTTGAGGATGCCCCTGTCCAAGTTGGCACCAGCCGCGTCGTACATGTTGCTCCAGAACTCGTCGGCGATGACCGTGCCGTGAGGATCGGTCACCGAAGTTGGGCTGGAGGAACCGTGCACTCGCTCGAGGCCGGTGTAGCCGCACCAAGATACGAGGCCCTGCATGAGACGCGGAGCCGCGGTCGTCGCGGAGCCGGAGCCCCACCAGATCGCCATCTCCTGCGTGTTCACGACCTGGACCAGCGCACGGTAAGCGCGGTACTCGAACGGGTCGGGGATGCCTGCGATGAGCGACGCGCGGTCCGTCTCGGACACGTCGACGCCAACCCAGTTGATCTGGGCGAGCGACTTGAGCCGGTCGGGATACGTGGTCGTCTCGTAGGTGGTAGTAGCGCCCTCGTTCCGGGCGTTGGACGAGATCGTCGAGATGGTGCGGTTCAAGATGAACTGATCCACACCGTACTCGGTGATCGGCTGCGTGATCGGAAGGTGTTCGAACGCAGCGTGGGCTGGCGCCTCTGCGGGCGACAGGTTCGCGATCAGGTCCGAGAGATCCTCACGGATGAGGGTCTCCGAACCGGAGACATACGTTGCCATGGTCTACTGGTTTCGGAAGAAGCGCTCCAGACGGCGCCCCAACTCCTTCCGTACCAGCGGTTCCCTGAGCTGCGCACTCGGAGCCTCGCGGATCTCCTTCATGTGGTCTACAGGTTCTTCGCCAGCCCGAAGGGATGAGGACCCGCCCGAAGGCATCGTGCCATGCACCTCTGGGGTGTAAGCACGAGGGTCCTGCCCCTTGAACAGATCGGGCTGCCGGATCTCGAGGAGTGCCTTGGCCTCGTCGAAGCTGAGCTCCTTCTCCCTCTGGAGGTCAACAACCGCGTCCGCCTGCACGTCGGTCAGCCCGTGATGACGGGCGTCGCGCACAGCCTTCTGCCGATCGCTGTAGTCGCCGAGCCGGCCTTCGACCGCGGCCGATGCCGCTTCCGCTGCCATCTCTGCGAGCTTGTCCATGGAGATCTTGCCACCGCTATCGAGCTCGACCGCTGCATCCTCTCGGGGTGCCTTGACCTGCTCTCTGAGCATCTCGAGCTCCCCTTGTAGCTTCTCCACTTGGGCCTGAGCGGCGTTCCGCTGTGCAACGGCTTTGTCGAGTCGCCCCTTGGGGATCGTCACGCCTTCACCCGCACCCTGACCGCTCTGGTCGCTGTGCTCAGCGGCCTGCTGCTCAGGATCGGTTCCAGCCCCTTGGTCGGCGTCTGGTGAGTTCGCCATGGTTACACCTCACGAGCTTGTCGCACCTCGTCGCGAAAACGCATAGGAAGGGTGATCCGGGCGCGACCCCGGGCCCTGGCTGACTTGACTACTTCTTGCCGTAGCCGGCGCGCTCGTAGCAGCGCACGCCGCGCGGGCGAGAAGCGTCCCACTTCTCGTAGTGGGCGTAGCTGTGGTGGGGACGGCCGGACGTGCGGGACATAGAGCCGTAGCGGCCCCTGACCGTGCGCGTGGCGTGCTCCGTTCCCATCTTGCCGCGCTTCTTCATAGGTTCACCTCTAGGTCTTTGAGGAAGTCGGGGGTGCCCTCGTCGAGCTCCCCAAGTGACAACACCTTGGCAGTGTGTGCTTGTTTCTTCAAGCCCTGAACGAGTTTGCGCCCCTTCTCGAGGTCCTCGTCGGAGATCGTGGCCACCTTGATGACAGCACGCAGAGCTCGGATGTATCCGTGAGCGCAACCCTGTCCGTAGTCGTCAGTTCGCTCGTTCGCGAGGCGCTCGAGGGAGCGCTCCACCTTCTTCTCGAGCTTCTTGACGACCTCTTTCCAGCCAGGCTCTTCGGCTAGGCGCCGGATGTTGACAGCTATGTCAAGCGCCGCCGCCTCTACCTGGAGTCTGATCTCGATCTCTTGCGGGTTCATCCGGCCAGGTTCCTGGTCTGCTCTACGCCGCTCGGGCCGCGGCCCGCCGTGCCAGTCGTCTCAGGCCGCCCGGGGCCTGGCGTCTCGCCGGTAGGGGTGAGGGCAGCACTCAGGCCACCAGCCTGTGGTGAGGCTCCGGTGGGTCCGGCCTGTCCGCCCGCCTCGGGCGGCAGAGTGTCCATGCGCTGCTGTTGTGTCTCTCGACGCGCTTGTTCTTGGACCTGCTTCCGCTTGAGTTGGCGGAGGTGCAGGCTCGCGTGCTTCATGATGGCCTGGCGCACCGCGCGCGGCGTGCCCTTGGCTGTGATCGCATCGAGGAGGCCCGCCTGCTGCATCTGTGCCAGGTGCTCCTCGTCGTTGTCGAGCTCGTCCACGAGGATCGGGATACCCTGCATGATGTATCCGTTCTCCTCGTCCTGGTCCATGAGCTGCTCGATCGGCGTCGGCACCTTGATGACATCGTCCTCGTGCCGCGTGCCCACGATCAGCCCGTAGGCCTCCCGCATGATCGCGCGCATGTCGATGTCTTCTGGGTACTGCTGCATCACCGGCAGGAACGTCTGCACGAAGTTCATCAGTCCGGTGGCCCGCGTGCCGTAGGTGTGGAGGCTGCGAGGTCCGACGAACTCGAAGTCCACGTCCTCGAGCAAGACGTCCGGCCCCATGGCGTAGTGTTCGCCGAGGAGCTTGGCGCGCTTGCCCAGCACCCGGAAGGACGTCTTGCCCACCAGGAACTGGCCGTTGAGCTTGTGCATGATCGACAGGCCGTCCGCCCACATGTCGGCGTAGTTCGTGACCACGCCCTTCAGGCGGCGGTTGCCCTCCTGCATGAGGCCCATGAACTCGGTGGCGGTGTTGCCCTCACCGGAGTCCGAGCCCATCTGAGGCCGCGCCACGCCGACCGTCTCCTCGATGTCTCTGCGCAGGAAGGAGTCGATGTAGGGTGCGCTACGCAGCGTGTCGGGCGGCGCGATCGGCGTCACCTTGCCGACGCCCTTGAACACCGAGCCCGGCGGCACATCGTAGAGCGTGTCCGGGAGGTCCGACTCGTCCTCCGCCAGGAAGATCTGGGAGACGCTGATGTCGTGCGCGCGGAGCACGTTCATACGGTGCCGGTCGTACTCGACGTTGATGCGGACCGCGTTGTCGAGGACGCCGATGTTGAAGAACTCGTGACCGTTCTTCGCGACGCGCGCCACCGCGTATGGCGCCATCTTGCTGTCGTAGGGGTTCTCGCGCACCTGCAGGCAGATGCGGTCCTCGAGCACGGTCAGCACGCAGTCGCGCTCCTCACCGTCGTCGTAGAGGTCGAACTTGCACCACAGGTCGACTACCTTGAACTTCTTGGGCGCCTCGGAAGGCAGCTGCTCGAGGTAGCCGTAGCGCTCGGTCAGGGAGCGGCTCCACTTGTTCCAGTCGACGCGCTGGCCGTCCTGGTCCGGCGCCAGGTTCTGCTTGACCACCTGGTCAACGTTCATGAGGAAGCCCTGCCGCTGCATGGCGAGCAGATCGGCCAGGCGCCACTCCGAACGGTCGCCGATGTAGCTGGCGTCCTCGACCTCCGCGGCGCGCGTATCGACGATGAAGTCGAACGGGTCGATCTGCTCGAGGCGCGGGCCGTCGAACACCACCTCGCGCCGCTTCTCTCTGACGTGCTTGTAGATCGGGTCCCCGAGATCGTCGTACTCGACCTCGGCTGTGTGCTTGACCCGCTCCTTGACCCTGCGGTCCCAGCGCACCTTGAGCACTGCGCACTGGTAGATCAGTAGGTCGCGCACGCTCGAGGAGACCTTCTTGCGCCACTTGGTCTGCTCGAGCTGCCACTGCAGGAGGGCCGCGATGGCCTCCGCGCGGATGCGGTCGTCCTTGTCACGCCCGCGCACACGGAACCACGGGTCGGGCTCGTGCATGGCCTCCTCGATGCGAGGGACCAGCGTCTCGACCGCCTTGTAGAGCTCGGGAACGTGCAGGTCCTCGATGAGCCCCACGTTCAGCGTGTTGCCGAGGAGCATGTAATTGTTGGCACGCCACCGGCGCCACATGCCCTGCATCTTGTCGGTGTAGTGGCGCCGGATCTCGGTGACGTAGCTGACCGCGCGCTCCGCGATCTTCTTGTTGCCCGCCAGGTTCGGGTAGGACAGCTGAGCGTTGGTCCACTTGATCGCCTCTTCCTCGGACATCGCACCCGGCGTCGCCTTGATGCGAGTGGTCTCGGTCTTGGCGTCAGCGGCCATGGGCTAGGTGTCCGCGTCTCCGGTATACTTGTCCCACCCAGCGCTCTCCGTCGCGACGTAGAGGCCCCAGATCAGCAGACTGCCCGCAGCAGATGCCGCGCAGTCGATCTCGAGGCCGGCGTCCAACGGACCGGCGATCTTGGTCGGGGTGACCACGTAGTCCGCGGCCCCGAACGAGTCGATGATGTCCTGGCTGCCGGAGGACCCGGTGCCAGATCCAGCGCCGACGTCGAAGCGCAGGGTCGCGGAGCCTCCGCTGAGCCGGGCGTGGTAGCCCTCAACCACGATCCGACAGCCGGGCGGCGGGGACCCCGAACCGTCGGCCGGGGCGTTGAGGATCTTGAGCACCGTGCTGGCCGACAGCGCGACGTAGCGCCACCAGTTGCTCTGGCCCAGGTAGTCTTGGACGCCCATGGCTCCCTCCTAGTTCAGCGCTGCTGGCTGGTACATCGTCGTGCGCGCGGAGCTCACGAAGTCGTCGTCTTCGAACCGACCCCAGAGGGTGGCGCTCACCTCATCGAAGGCGAGGCCCGCGCTCTGCAGCCCGAGGCTCACGGCCAGGATGGGGATATCGAGACCGCACTCGGCCTTGTATCCGTGCTCGCCCGAACCGTTGATCCACAGAGGCGCAACGATGTGGACGTTCGACACACCCGGGTCGGAGACGATGACCAGGGAAGACGTGCCCGCCGCGGAGATGCCCGTGAGGATGTAGCCCTCGAGCACTGCGACCTGGCCGGACAGCCCCGAGATGAGGGCCTTGGTGCCACCAGCACCGGTAACGGTGGAGTCGTGGACCCACCACCTCTGCTTGTCGCCGTAGTTCATCGTGCGATCACCGCTCCGGTCAGGTCAGCGAAGCCTGGGTCCTCGACATACTCGCCGGTGACCAAGGCGGAGCCGGAGTCCGCCAAGCCGGCTTCCCACTGGATGTCGATGCTGTAGCCCGCCGGGCCGGCCAGGCCCATGCCCGTCAGGTAGATGTTGTTGAGCTGAGTGTTCGTCGCGTTGCTCAGCTGGTGGATGATGTGCGCTGGAGAGCCGCCGCTGGCCGAGAAGCGCAGCAGGGTCTGGCCGGTGCCACCCGAGCCCGCCGACCTGCGGCCGCGGAGCATCAGGGTGTCGATGACCGGGCTCTTGTTGGCCACCGCGGCGACGAGCTCGACCCAGGAGCCCTGGACGCTGGCGTCGTCGCCGGCATAAAAGTTGTGGCCCAGGAGCCCGAGGGTGCGCGCCTGGCTCACCTCGACCCAGTGGCCGTAGTAGGTGGCGTTGACCTGGTTCGCGTTGTCCGCGTACGCCCCGACCGTGTAGTCCTCGGGGACGACCAGGAACAGGTCGTCGAAGTTCTCGTTGAACTGGCCGGCCACGGTGGTCCGCGGGACGTAGATCGGCAGGTCCACGTCAGGGGAGCCCGGGGTCACCCGGATGCGCAAGTGGTTGTCCGCGCCGGTGGTGGCCTCGCCCTGGATGTTGATCTTGTCGATCACTGCGACGTAGCCCTTCCTGGCCCGCAGCACGTTGTTGTCGTGCTGGTCGGTGGTGTAGCTAGCCGCGGCTACGGGGGTGCCGGATCCGGAGTAGGTACGCGCGATGAAGCGGTTCTTCCCGTCGTACCTAGCGTAGTTGAGACGCCTCAGCTGAGTGCTGGAGCCCGGGTAAGTCATGGTCATGTGGCCTTCTCCCGCTCAGGAGACTCCTTGGGTTCGTACCTCTCGAGGCGCTCCAGGAAGATCTGGTACCTTCTCGAGATCTGCAGCGCCGAAGCGTCCACCGTCCGCAGGCGCTTGATACCGTCCTGCAGCGTTCGGGCCTCGTTCTTCAGCCAGGCCAACTCGTCGTCTACTGGCCCCATAGGCGCATCGCGATCTTGTCGTGCCACTGCCTTTGTCGACCAGGCTCCGCAGCACTACCGCGCGCAGGATACCGTCCACCAAAGAGATCCGACAAGGGGACTTCCCGAACTACTCGCCTGCGCGGGCGTCGGTAGTAGCACACTCGACGGCCATCCTTCTTCCAGTACGCGTCGATGTCAGCGATCGCGTCGGGGATGTCCTTGAGCCGGTAGCGTGGGAAGCACACGAACTGCTCGACCAACTCTCCACCGGGCAGCTTCTCTCCGGTGCGTGTGTCAGTGTGGCCTTCCGGATCCCAGAGTAGGCTCGTTTTGTTGACATCGACAAACACCCGCGGGACGGTGTCGACGACGTAGAAGGAGCGCGTCTCGAAGCGGTGCTGCAAACGCCGGATCCGCTGGTCTTTCGATGCCTCGCCAGCGCCCCGCGGGATCTCTTGGATGTTGGTCCGCCATCGCTGCCGGCGCGCCTCGTCCTCGAGCGCGGACCGGTACGTCACGTTCAGGCCGATGCCCTCCATGGTCTCGCCGACGTGGTTGACCTTGCTCGACCACTTGTTGATGAGCTCGAAGAACTCCTCGACGAACCTGGGCGGCTGGAAGTGGCCGCATCGCAGATCGAGCAGGTAGGCGTTGTGGGCCGCGTCGATGCCGATGTAGGCCAGCACGGACATCGCGCCCTCGGCCTTGTCGGTCACGGCCGTGTCGGTGAGCAGCCAGCCACTGAGGTCGGCCATCTCTGGCACCCAGGGCACGCTCTGGAACTGGTCGCGACGGAACGGGTCGCGCATACCCGTCACGATCTTGTTCAGGTACTGAGCGCAGAACTGCTCGTACTCCATCGTCTCGAGCTTCTGCTCGAGGTAGGGGATGCTGAGGTGCTCGAACAGCGGGTCGCCCTCGAGGCGGAAGGTGCCGTCCTTCTGCTCAACCGGCTCTACTCCGGCGTCGAGGATCAGCTTGTCCCAGCCGTCCAGGCCCTCGAGGTAGCCGTGGATGTCGCCGTCGGCGTAGCGGGTGCCCACGTTCAGGATCACCCCTCCACCGATGCGCAGTGGCATGATCAGGCGGACCACCTCCTTCTGGAGCTCGAGGCCCTCGGCCGTGCGGCAGTTGGACCAGTCGATGAGGTCGTCGAGGATGATCAGCTCGTAGTGGCCGCCGGTCGGCAGGGACTCGAGCGACCAGACCGAGAAGCTGGGCTCTGGCCGCGCCTTGTTCCGCCTGGTGCCGAGCGTCCACTCGAGGTCGCCCCAGGGGTGGCCCTTCTGCTCCCCGAAGATCCTGTTGATCTTCTTGTTCTCCTCGAAGATCCGCCGCATGGCCACGCCCTTGGTCCGGGCCTGGCGCTGCGTCCGCATCATGTAGAGGACCGCGGCGTCGGGGTTGCCGAGGAGCTCGGTGCAGACCCGGCCCTGGGCGAGGGTCGACTTGTACCCCCCGCGCGGGGCCTCGAGGACCTTGAGCAGGGAGTCAGGCGTCCTCTTGTCGATGAACGCCGTCATGAGCCCGTGGGGTCCATCGGCTCGGATGCCGCCCTTGCCGATGTTGATCTTCTTCCCCGTCATCGGGTCGAGGTCGAAGTTCCACCCGAGGAGCTCGCGGCAGCAGAAGCCGCTGTCGGTGAGGCATCGCCTCAGCCACTCGCGGTCTGGCTGCTTCTTCTTGGTCACAGCTTCTTGCGCTTCTGTGGCGGCACGTACTTGGGTTTCTCTGGCAACTCTTCGGGCTCAGCCTCGGGCTCCGGCTCCGGCTCCTCGACTGCGACGCCAGTCTCTGCCTCCCTCTTCATCTGGGCCAGGGCGTCGAGTTGCTCCGCGCTCAGGTTGCCGATGGCGTTGGCCACCTCCTGGTGGATCGTCTCGCGGGTGGCATCGCTCTGGAGCTCGCGCGGGATCTGGCCGGTCATCTTGCCGTAGATCGTGTCGCACGCTTGCTCTGGGGTGGGGGAGCTCCGCACGATGATGTCGAGCTCTTGGAAGGTCAGCTTGCCGATGAGCTCGTATCCGGCTTTCTTGTCCTTTTGCACGCGCAGTGGATAGCCCACCTCGTGCCCTGTCGTGAACCCGCGCCGACGGAACTCGGCCGTAACCTCTTCGAACGAAACCATGATCAAGGACTCCGAAGGAAAGTCGGTCGACCTGTCCTGGGTCGCACAGCAGTGCGTCCGTCGTCTGGAGCAGCTCGATCCGAAAGATGCTGCTGGAGTGAAGCTCTGCGAGCTTCTCACGAAGATCCTGCCGCAACTGAAGGGTGGAGCGCAAGCCCAAGGCGGGTTGAAGGCGGATCTTGAGGGCCTGAGGGAAGAACTAGGCATCGAGTTGACCCCCGAGTAGGATCCCGGCAACGGGCGTGGTTGTGCCCGTAGCAACCATGGCCTCGGGGTCCTTTCCTCCCCCGGGGCCTACTTCAACCATGGAGCTCGATGCGGTTATCGTTGGGCTGGGGGCGAGCGCCCAAGACTGGGCGCCTGGTCGGCGGACCCTACTGATCGGCCTCAACGACATCGGTCGCTGGCTCACGCCGCACCACCTGGTCGTGGTCGACGCCCCCAAGAACTTCAACGACGAGCGCCGCCAGGTCATCGCCGACACGCAGGCCCCTCGAGCGTGGATCTACAGTCCCGTGCACGGCGACTGGGTCCAGCGCTTCAAGCACAAGCCATGCACCGAGACCTTCAAGATCAACGACAAGGCGCACACCCAGGGGGACTACACCGGCACGGACCTGAGCAAGGGCCTGCCGCACGTCCTGACCACGGCCTCGAGCGCCTGCTCGATCGCCTTCTGGAAGCTCGGCCTCCGGCGCCTGGGCATCATCGGAGTCGACGTGCGCAGCGACCACGAGCTAGGCAAGTCCAAGAACCTGGTCAACACCATCGACAAGTGGTTCGCCTGGATGCGCTTCGCCTGCGAGTCCGAGGGCGGGTGCCTGGTCAACCTCAGCAAGCTGAGCATGTTGCACTCCCTGCCTAGGGTGTCGGCGTGAAAGTCGTTCGCACGCCAACCCTGGACACCCCCTACGTCATCTGCACGTTCTTCACGTCGGGCGAGTTGGGCCGCCACTACGAGGAGGAGTTCGCCAACCTCGAGGCGTCTCTCGAGAAGCATGGCTACGGCGACCACCTCTTCGCCATCGACGCGGGCGAGCTCGCCGGCTGGCGCAAGTGCACGATGCTCAAGCCCGGCATGATCCTCATGGCGATGAACTACGCCAGGCGCCCGGTGCTGTGGCTCGACGCCGACGCGCGCGTGATGCGTCGACTCGACTTCTTCGACCACTGGGAGCAAGAGCACGGCCAGGACCTTGGCATCTGCATCCGCAGCAAGGACAACAGCGCCTGGGCGTCCGGGACGATGTTCTGGAACTACACGTCGCCGGCCATCGAGCTCCTGACGCGCTGGCACAACAAGGCCAAGGACGACACTGAGCACGAGGGCGACCAGGAGATCCTTGGCTTCGAAGCCACCGAGCTCGTCCACGCTGGTCGCGTCACGATCAAGAACCTCCCCCGCGCGTACTGCTGCATCTTCGATCGCAAGGACGACCTCCGCATGTCCACCCCCTGGGGCGGGCCGATCGTCATGCACCACCAGGCTTCGCGGCGGCGCTGCGATGGCCGCATCGGAGGGAAGGTCTGCAGGGCCATCCCCCCACAGGTAGAGGGACCATGATCTCGATCGTCATGCCGACCTGGCAGCAGGGTGACCACATCGCCGCGGCCGTGTGCTCCATCCAGGATCAGACCTACCGGGAGTGGGAGATGACCATCGTCCTGGACGGGCCTCCCGATGTCGGGACCGAGGACTTCCTGTCCTGGGGACTCAAAGACCTGCGCATCCACGAGGTCCAGATGAAGGAGAACGGTGGCACAGCCCAAGCTCTCAACGCAGGCTTCGACACCGCTCGAGGCGACTACTTCACCTGGGTGAGCTCGGACAACATCATGCGCCCGACCTGGCTCGAGGAGCAGCTGCAGTACCTGCTCGAGCACCGTGACAAGGACGCCGTCTACAGCTCCTACAACCACCAGCTGGGGACGATGAAGGACGGCAAGTGGCAGGTGCAGCGCAACCTTACGATCGCCAGCGAGCCCGTCGGCCTGATCAACAGCGAGAACTGCTACATCGGCCCCGCCTTCCTCTACCGCCGCTACCTGCACGACAAGGTCGGCGAGCACCGCGGCAAGATCTCCCATGACTACGACTGGTGGCTCCGGGCCGAGGAAGTGGGCAAGATCGGCTTCCTTGATAAGGTCCTCTGCACGTACCGCGCTCACAACGAGCGCGTCACCATCACCCGACGCGACCAGTACGACGCTACGTACTGGCAACAGCAAGCACGCGAAAGGAGATCTGATGCATCCTGACCTACT
>FUIF01014030.1_pt1 | contig 17492 bp, 25 predicted proteins | sample 1003461 | NCBI WGS metagenome assembly FUIF01 (sample SAMEA80401918, study PRJEB19352) | marine metagenome | reverse complement strand
GCCGGCGCGGCCTCGGCAGCGCCGGCCATCGACGCCTTTTATCGATCGCAAGCTGGCCCAATATGGGCTGGCCGAGGCCGACCTGGCACTCGTCGGCTTTAGCCAGGGCACGATGATGGCGCTGCACATCGGGCTACGCCGGCCGCGGGCGGTAGCCGCGGTGGTCGGATATTCGGGGATGCTCGCCGGAACGATGGGGCTTGCGTCCGAAGATCTCGCGAAGCCACCGGTCTTGCTGGTGCACGGAACCGCCGATCCGGTGGTTCCGATCGCCGCGCTTCATATGTCAGAGAGCGAACTCAAACGACTTGGCGTCGAGGTCACGACCCACATATCCTACGGGGTAACGCACAGCGTCGATCCCGTTGGCCTGCGGCTTGGCCGAGATTTTGTGGCGGCGGCCTTTGATCGGACGTCGTGATCGCGTTTCAGCGTAGAGCCCCGAAATCAGCCTGATCACAAACGGCTAAAAAGCGGCCATGAGTCCCGATGCTGTTGCCCGTGCGGGTACGGTATTTGTCGGGCATCCTTCTACGATTCTGAGACGGTTAGAAGAGTTTGAGATGAGCCATTGTGCAAGACCGATGCGCTGCAGTTGGCGAGAGGCGTCCATCAAGGCGCTCGTTATTCAGGGTTTTGGGGGAGTGGTGCGCTTACAGGACCGACTTTCGGCCTGTAGTGAGTTGATATTTAACCCGTTTTATCAGCCGAAAATTTTTTTGGCCCCCACGATCCGGGACTGACCAAACTAAGGACTCACATTTAGTCCTGAGCGATTTTTTTGACAAAAAAGTCCCGTAAAACCGTGACCGCCGATTTCGGAATCCGTCCGTACACAGCCGACATATTTTGGGCCAAATTTCGTTGCTAGGACTCACATCTGTAGCTTGCGTAATCAAAAAAAGCTTTAGTTTTCATAATCAAGGCCGCCGAAGCATGGCTTGGCGGTGGCAAAGTTGGTGGCCAAATGCCTCGCATATCGTGGCCCCCACGGCGTATCTCTGTTTGTTACGTGGCCCTCAAAGCCTTGGTCTTTGCAAACTCGGCTTTTTTTCTGGCCGCTGGGTCGAGCGTCAGGATAGCAGCCATAAGCGCAGCATCGGTTAGGTCTCGCCTTGCGCCAACAAGGCGCGGGAAACGAGCCCTTACGCGGCATTAACAAAGCACCCTAGAATTGTAGATCCCCAAGTCGCATAGATGAATAATGTGGGACTTTGGGGGACGTTGAGTGATTTCGGATGCAAAGGTTCGGGCAATCGCCCTCTGTTTCTACATAACAGTCCTGCTGATTGTGCAAGGGCTGTTCGTGGACAGTGGATTGCGGCCGAACGAGAATGCCATCTGGCTGTATGGGGGCATCGCAAGCCTCCTGTTCGGAAGCCACATTCTCAATCCCTACTTCACGCCGCCATCTGGAGCCCTGATCAACGGCGTGACAGGGTTGCTCGCCATATTGTCGGCACTACCGGTAGTGTTCCCTTGGACGACGGATGCGTATGTGCTCGGAGCAACAATGGGGTTCTGCGCCATTATTGCATTAGTATCGCTACTGCTGCTGATCTTTCGCGCTCCGATGGGCGAGGAGCCCTCCACTGCTTGGAGGGTATTTGAGCGCGCGGTGATTGGTCTGGGCAGTCCCAACATCCTATTCGGGGTGCTCATCACTGCCTCAGTATGGTTGTTTCACCGCAACGCTCCCGTTGAGGTGTTTGCGATCCTCGGCACCTTCATCGTTATCACCGTGTTCCGCCCACTTGAGGCAGTCGCAAAGTACGTCCTGTGGTTCCTAGATAGACCTAAGCCCGTGAATCGCGCGGACTTGATTGGCTCGGTCGCTGCCCATCAATCGCCGGGAATGGTTCTCGTCCGGCAGGCCGAGGCTCAAACAATAGCCCGTGGAACCCCGATGGTCATTTCCGACCAGCATGGGCCACCGCAACTTGGTGTGGCACTCAACTACGTTGGGCGAGACGAAGGCAATCTGCTCCGGGTCCTCACCACTTCGCTGCCGAAGCGGCTTGCGGCGCTCCACCATGGCAGTGCCAAGGCTGCTGATGGCCTGGCGGTGTCTATCGCGGTGACGGACGAAGACAAGGCTGACATTCGAGCGCTCCAATGGATCGACCGGCTGTGCGGCATCGTGGATACCGAGACGAGCCCAGAGTATCTGCAATTCGAGGTCATCAACGAAGCGGGATTGGCCGAGGGCTCTCTCGCCGAGGTGCGGATCGGCGATAACCAGAGCGTGATCTACCAAGTGGTAGATGGCGTCACCCGTGACGAGGTTGTCCAGCAGAAGAACAAGTACGGGTACGCACGGGCGAAGGCTCGCAAAATCGGCAAATGGGACGATGAAGGCCGCCGGTTCTGTCCTGTGCCTTGGATGCCTCGAATGAACGCCCCCGTGTTCCTGCTCGAGGAGCTGGAGGGCGGTCCCGTGGACGATTGCATCGGACATTTCCCAGCTACACCGTATGGGGTCCGCCTTGATGCATCGGAGTGCGTAACGCACAATACCGCGATCCTCGGCATTCTCGGTGTCGGTAAGAGCTACCTTGCGATTGAGCTGGTCGAACGGATGATCGCAAGCGGCATCAAGGTTCTGTGCCTCGACCTCACCAATCAATATGAGACCTTGTTGAGCGACTTTCTCGATCCCGCATTCAGGGGGGAAAGGAAGGCCGAGCTGGCTGCCGCCGGTGCTGGCGGTGCCGCCCATCAGAACAAAGATCTTGGCGGGTCACGAAACACTTTCGTAACTGCCGTCATCGAGCAGATGCGAGCGTTCCTCGACCAGGACGATGACCATTACTTGAGGATATATAACCCGGCTCAATTCCGCGTGACGAAGCAGGTATCCGGCTGGAATGCTGATAATGCCGCATTCTTGCGACTGACAGCGTCCGAAATTACGGCCATCTTTTCGGATGCGGCGCTACACGTTTGCCAAGAGCTCGGAATGACCGACCACGCGCGTCTTTGCCTTGTTTATGAAGAAGCGCACACGCTCGTGCCTGAGTGGAACAGCGTGGCCGCCGAGGGCGACAAGGCAGCCACGGCCAAGAGCGCTCGGGCCATCCTGCAAGGTCGCAAGTACGGTCTTGGCTGTCTGCTCATTACGCAGCGGACTGCAAATGTGACGAAGACCATCCTCAACCAGTGCAACACCATCTTCGCCATGCGGACCTTTGATGACACCGGCAAAGATTTCCTCGGGAATTACATCGGATCGGATTATGCTGCGGTCCTGCCTTCCATGCAGTCGCGCCATGCTGTGGTCTTCGGCAAAGCCTCCTCCTGCGAAAATCCGGTCCTTATCCGCTTGAACGATCAAGACGCATTTCGCGCTCGGTTTCGGCCGGACAATCCGCCCCGCCAGCCTGTTCCAATGCCGGTCCCCCGAGGCGGAACCGGGCGATGAAGGAGGCGACGCTGAGCCAAATGTGGGAGAATAGGGCAGCAGATCTCGCCATCCCCAAAAAAATCGCGGTGCGGAATAGTGCGTGCGGTGAGAATTGAACCTGCGATCCCACTCTCTAACAGGTGCGGCTCAGATTTCTGATCGAATGATGGGTTTCGGTCGAGATGGGACTGCAAGCGTCGGATATGAGGCGCTTGGAGGCCAGCGACGGAGACCGCACCGATTAGGGCCGCGTGCGGCGCCGGGTGCTTTGGTCTGTTGTCCTCCATTTCGAGCAAATTTCCGCCTTTTTTGGTTCCGCTATTGTTCTCCTGACTGGGTCCTTTATGATGCGTCCAAACCTAAACGAGAGTGGTGACGTAATGAGCTGGAAGCTGATCGACTTGTTCTGTGGCGCGGGCGGCATGTCGTACGGTTTCGTGGATAAAGCCTTTTGCGGCGCTTTTGAATGCGTTGCTGCGGTCGATTTCGACGAGGCGTCGATTCGGACTCACTCCGCCAACATCCCCGGCCCCAGCTTCGCGATGACGGTCGACGACTGGTTGCGGGATCATGAGGTCCCTCTGGCCGATGTGGTGATTGGCGGGCCGCCGTGTCAGGGTTTCAGCTTGCTGAACAAAAATCGTACCGGGGACGAACGACGAGCGCTGTGGGAGCCCTTCCTTGAAGTTGTCGAACGCTCGCGTGCATCCGTATTCGTGATGGAAAATGTCGCTGAGCTCTACCGGTCGCCGGAGTTGGCCGACATTCGCAAGCGAGCAGACGAATTGGGCTTCCACACCGATGCTGAGATATTGAACACTGCAAACTATGGTGTGGCGCAGACAAGGAAACGCACGATCGTACTGGGATGGCATCGGAGTCATTTTTTCGTCGCGTCCGATCTTTCCGCCGTTGCCTACACATAGCGACAAAGATCGTCACTCGAACCTCCCGCGATGGCGGACGGTTCGTGACGTGATTGATGACCTGCCCCCTCCGATCAATACGGAGATCGAAGGAAAGGGGACGCTTTCTTTGCATGTCCGCCGGAACCCGACGGAGAAGAGCATCGCGCGTTACAAGGCCGTGCCTGCAGGCGGGAACCGCTTCGACTTGCAACGAAATGCCCCCGAGATTACGCCAGCATGCTGGGTTCGCAAGACTTCCGGAGGCACGGACCTTTTCGGGCGACTTTGGTGGGACCGTCCTTCGGTGACCATTCGGACGGAGTTCTTCAAACCCGAAAAGGGCCGGTACCTCCACCCAGATCAGCACCGGCCGATCACGCATAGGGAAGCGGCGCGCATCATGGGTTTTCCGGACGAATTCGAGTTCTGCGGCACCAAAGTTGAAATCGCGAGGCAGATCGGGAATGCTGTGCCCCCGCGATTTGCAGCTGCACTGGGCGACATGGTCGCTGGAATTTTGACGCCCCTGAAAGCCACGGCTTAGTGCCTCGTCGTCCGCGCGTGGTTCGCGACTATCCGGTAGCAATTAACAACCTGAAGGCACTGCTTGATGGCTTTGCCAAAAAAGCTCGATGATCCCGATCTCAGGACGAAGGTCATCGCTCTCATCCCTGCGGTCTACGGCGTTCGCGACCTCGGCTCGTCTCTTATTCCTCGGGAAGAAGCGTCCGCGGCGCGGGATCGGGTTCTTTTCTATTTTCAGAAATATCCCCTGACGCTTATCGAGGGGGACGAATTGCTCGTTATCTCTGGGATTGGAGAGTGGGCAAGGCGGCTTCGGGAACTACGGGTGCAGCACGGCTGGTGGATATTCAGCGGTATCACTTTTCGCGAGATGTTGTCGGCCGAGCCGGAACAGGAAGCCGACCTGAAGCAGGCGCTTCTCGTCAATCCTGCATCGATCAAACCGGATCAATATGTGTTGATGCGCGTCGAGCAAGACCGGGATGCGGCTCATCGATGGAATACGCTGAACGGCATCCGGCGCAAGAATATCGGCGTCAAAGAGAAGCTGCTGGAATATTTCAGGGCGAATGTGGGCCGGGTCATTTCAGGCGAGGAGCTTCGATATCTGGCAAAGAACAAAAAGGAGTGGGCGCGTCGATCGCGCGAGCTCCGGACGCAGAGCGGTTGGCCCGTCGTTACGCGTCAACAAGGGCGGCCGGACCTGCCGATTGGCAGCTACCTTCTTGAGGAAGACCGCCAGTCCCATGAACATGACCGGACAATCAGTGACGCAGTCCGCGTAGAAGTGCTTGAGCGAGATAAGTTCGCCTGTCGCGTTTGCGGCTGGAAACGCGAGCAGGCTAACAAAGACGATCCCCGCCGGCTGTTGGAACTCCACCATGTGCAAGAGCATGTGCAGGGCGGTAAAAACGACGTGGAGAATCTGCTGACGCTGTGCAACGTGCACCACGACGAGGTCCATGCGGATCGCCTCGACCTGTCGCAATATCTTTAGTCGTTCGCCGAAGGAAGTCGGCCATCCCGAATTATCTCACTTCCGAGCAACGCTCGCGGCTTATGAGCCGAGTGCGGACCAAGGGTACTAAGGCGGAGCTGTTCGTCAGACGAGAATTTCATGCGGCTGGCTTACGTTTTCGACTGCATCGCAGGGACTTGCCGGGCACCCCGGACATCGTTCTGCCAAGGCTCAAAACCGCGGTGTTTGTGAACGGTTGCTTTTGGCATGGGCATAGCTGGAATCGCGGAAAACTTCCCGCATCCAACCAAGAATTCTGGGCCGAAAAGATCAAGAAGAACCACCAGCGTGACAGCAAAGCGCTCATGAAGCTTCACCTTCTAGGATGGAAAACGATAATAATTTGGGAGTGCCGGATCGTGCACGAAACGGCGACAGCCGTCGCAGCGCTGCTTGCACTCAAAAGTTCACCCTAGTTAGCTCCCCAATCGGCGTAGCGTCCGGAATGTCATTGATAAGTGCGGCTCACTCATGTCGCCGATGCTGTGGTCCTGACATATTCTTGCATCGGCGCGCGCGTGCGCGTCTATGCAAGCTCAGAACTATCAAACGGCGTTCAAACGGGACCCCCGATCGGTTTCGAAGAAGGACCCCCAATCGCCGTCATATCAGAGTGTGCGAACGCCCGATTTCCAACATCATTGTCGAACAACGGATTCCGGCCGGGTCGCGATCTCGTTCGAGATACAAGCTACAAGGTCATCTTCGGCACTGAAAATGCTGCTAAGAGCTCTTCCAATCATAGGGTTGTTGCCACTTGGAAGTGCGCGTCGCACGTCGGACTGAAAACCTAAACACAACCGCCCTAAGGCATGAGCGAACCCGATTTCGAATGCGACCCCTTCGTCAATGTGAGCCCCATCTAGCACGGCGATGAGCATGTCGCACTCATGCAGCGCCAACCTATCTCGCTCAAAAATTCGGGTCTCGGCAACATCTTGCGGTACACCAGCTGCGAGTAGCTCTGCCAAAAGCATCCCGTCTCGCTGCGGCAGGAAAACATCGCAATATTCAGTCAGTCGGTCCGCCAGTTTTGCGTTGAACTCCCGCTCCCTGTCATTGAAGAGGGGCGCAGCAAGATAAATTTTAATCTTTGGCATCGGAACTGTCTGTGGCGTAGTTGGAAAGCTGTGTATGTATGTCAACTGGTTGATATTCGCCTAAGAATATGATGCGGGCGATATGCTTTGCAACTTCGGCGGATGATCGCCCTGTCGTGCAAACGACCGACTTGGGAAGGTTGCCGTAAACTTCCTCGATATCTCGCAGAAGCTTCTCATATTCGTCGTCCGGCCAATATTTGTGCTTCAGACTATTGCGGATGCGTATCTCTTCCAGAGAGGCGCTTAAGTGGATAATGTGACCAGGGGCCACCTCCCACGCGCCGTCGTCAGTGATCTTAGCTAACAACGCCTTGGCTTTCTTGCCGCGGTCCTCGGTCGGTCCAAACGTGAGCGGGTCCAAAGGCGCTCGATCGACAACGTGGATACCTTCTTTGCAATCCTGCAAAGCGAAATTCTTTTTGTGGAACTGCTCAGCAATCCACTCATTCAGTCCATCTATCTTTTCCGTGCTAACTTGCCCTTCTGGCTTTGCCAGGTCTGGTTTTCTTTCGTCGATCCACTCATCATAGGTAATTAAATTTCGCAAATTCCCTGCAGCTGTGCTCTTTCCGGCGCCAACGGATCCAATCATATAATAAACAAATTTGGGTTTTAGCTTGGCGTGTCGTGATGAAAAAAGTCTGTGGTTCTAATTTTTATCAAATTTGCGATAGTATTTATTTCATCGTTATTTAAAAATAACGTATATAAACCAAATGATTCAAAATTTGCCTTAAAAATTGCGGCCTCTGCTTCGGCATCTCTTTTTTGCGTCAGGCGAAGTATATTGTACTATATAGTGTACGTTTCCAGGATTTTTGAACGGCGTTTTTGGCGAAGCAGACTCTGAAGTGTACTGTCCTCCAGAGATAGCCCAATAAGCAGGCAGGTGTTTCGAAAAAGGTGACCAGAAAGATGTATATATTTCCCGTTTGCTGCACTGATTAGTTGATCCTGAAAAGAATCGTCTGCAAAAACGACATCAGCGCTTGCACCATTTTCAAATACTGCTGGAAGACAACCATTAGGATGGTAAACTACGCTGTCGGGGCGACGAAACTGCGAGTTTGGACGATCAATCATCTCATAGCCTCGCGTCGTTTCGGATTCATCGTCCGAGCGCGCCATCGCAAGCATCTGCTCTATACTGTCATCAAAATTATACGTAACGGTCAATGGGGACTGGCGAATGATTTCCGTAAACGCATTGAGATAAGGATGCTTTGTAAGCTTTTCCTTTCGCGTTTGGGCATCAAGCCCCTGGTAGAGTTCTTCGTGCAGAAGTCTCAGCCAGTCGGTCTTAATTGAACGTTCTTCAACGAAAGTCAGCAACTCGCCAAGACCAAGAGCAGCGATACGGCGCTTTCGAAATTCACTAAATAGCATTTGCGTGACCGAAGCAAGCGATCGCGTAATAGGTCGCCCTCCGGCACCCTTTTCCACCAAGCGATCCCAAATACCTTTGGCCCCCACTTCGGGGCGCGTTGCGATATTTTGGACCAGCCCATCCCAGCGTGGATAACCCAGATCAATGCTTATACCGGCGCCAAACAACAGGCCAAGCCGCTTGGCGCGATGTTGCGCTCGTAAATGCACTATTGCCTTCGGCGCCAATTCGACGACCTTAGCCTCTTTCGCCTTACTCACTTTCCCCCTCCCTCGGAAAAAAGTTTAGTTGGTCAGATTTTGTTTTATGTCCGACATTGCTTATGGTTTTTCCTAGCTGTCGTCCAATAGTTCGTTCAACGGCGATTGTAAGGCGTTCAAGGAAGTCGGCATCCGGCCGGCGAAATACATGATTTAAATTCCATAGGCCGGACGCAGCGATACGCCAATCGGAGCTGTATCGCCCGAGCCAGTGTTCGTCCGGCTGCATGCTCAGCAAGCCCACGCGAGACAGCAGACCGATTGCGTTGCGTTCTAGATATGCCCTCTCACTCAGCGGGCCCGGCTCATCGTCTACATCCAGCCAAAGAAGTTGCATCTCACCGATCAGCTGGCTGACTTGCTGTTCGAGGCGCGTTTCCTCCTGCCGCACCTCAATTGGAGCGGATTGACCTTCGGCCCAACTCGAAGGCCAATATTCTTCATGAGCAAAAACGCGACCATGCTCTTCCGACATGAAGCCGAAAAAATGGAAGAGCGGTGGCTGCCACCTCCCATCTCAGTTCCACGATGCGTGCTAAGTCGATTCCATAATGTTGTCTTTGAGCCTTGGCTCACGGCATGGGTGCCTACTCGGACTATTCTGGACATGCGACCGCGCGAATTCCCCCTGTTTGGCTCAAGGATGAAATAGAGCCCGCGCGCAGGCCAAATCTGCCTGCCGGTGGTCTCCGCTATGCGACGGCCGCCAGATTGTGCGGCCCAAAGTTGGTTCATGATCCGAAAGAAGCGTGCCGCGGTTATTTTGAGTTCAGCTTCGCCATTCAGTTCGCGAAGTAAGCTTAGGCGCGAGCCCAACGAGAGAGATCCGAGTGGCAACTCGACGGTGGCTTTGAGCCGCGCAAGGTCGAAGCGTAGCGGAGCAAGATACTCCTCACCACAGAGAAGGACGGCTGTGTCGCCTGGGCGCAATACCTTGTCGAGTTGGTCGCCCGTGCGCTTTCCCCAAGTGAGGCGCTCGGCTTTCTTCATAGTTTTCAGCGTCACGTCATAGGGGTCTATAACGTCGTTGCATCCCAACAACCCATGTTTGGCGGAAAGGATGTGAATCTTATCAGCTCGATCAGCCGCGGCGAGCATCGACTTTCGAAAAAGGGCCGACCTATAAAGCGCTGCCGCAGGCAGCCTATCGGCGCTCTTCGTCTTCGAGCATGCAACAAAAGCGATCCGCGCCATCAGGCTTCGATCGCCCTCCATGCGTGATCGTGCAGACGACATGCGTCGCATTGGTTGCACGGACTCACCGAACCGTTGTCTGTAATGGGTCGATAGCAGCTCCAAGTATCATGCTCGCCGATGCCAAGGCCTTTGGCTGTTGCAGCTATTTGCGGTTTGCTCATGTTGAGGAGCGGCGCGATGATCTTAGGACCATTGGGATTAGCGACTGCCATCATAGCTGAAAACGAATCCAAAAAACTCCGGCGTGCAGTCAGGATAACCCGAAAATTCGACACTATTGATCCCTGTATGTACCTCATCAGCTCCTATTCCTGCTGCATGGGCACATGCGAGCGAAAGAAAGATAGCATTACGAGAGGGAAGGAACGCGGGAGATATCGAAGCGCGCATTTCTTCGATTGACCGCCCAGTTGGAATCTCACGATCAGGCTTGTGCCAGTTCACGTTGATGACCTCGCGCGGTACCCCCAACCGCTCGCAATGCCTCTGCGCAAACATGAGCTCGACTGCTAATTTTTTGGCCGTAGTTGATGCCTAAGCTGAATACGTCCGCCCCCTCGCTGCGCGCTTTATAGAGGCAAGTAGTCGAATCCATCCCCCCGCTGTGCAACACGAGCACCCGCATCGGCGTGCCACTCCTCTCGAGATTCGACGGCCACCCCAACGGTGAATCGGTCAACGGTTTTTGAGCTAGCAGAACCTATGCACGAATCCTAGCAGACAGGCGCGCGATGGTTCAAAACAAGCTGCGGATAACCACCTCATGAGGATTTGAGGAAACGATTGAAACGCAAATGTGGAAAACGATGGTCGGACCGACAATCCGCGCTGGGCGCATTATAATGACCTGAATCGAGTGGTCGAACGCCTTTTCACAAAGTTGGCGACGGCTTATGTGACCGGCTGGTTTGAGCGCAAAACAGACGCTTCACAGGGGGCCTTTCGACGGCGATCGATGAAGGCGCGTAAGCTGTCAGTTAATACAAGGGTGGCGGCGCCCGCCTTGACCGTCTCGATCTCTCCCGCGGCGACGAGAACGTAAAGGGTGCTGCGACTCAATCCGATGAATTTGCAAGCGTCGGGAACGCGCATGGTGATCGGTGCAATCGTGGAGAGGCTTGTATCTAGCGATTTGAATGAGGGAGACATGAGTCCTCCGGCGTTTTACAATTGTGACGAATATTGTCGGAGGTCGCCAGCTCGCGACGCGACGCCAGATTATCTGCAAGTCGGATGGGTATCGCTACCCGACGTTTCTGCGCCACCGCTTCTAATTGCACGATCAAACGCGCGCCGCAGTCAGACACATTCGGACGTGACCAGTCATTGACGGATACGTGGGTTTCCAAGTTCGACGCGTCATTGGCCGATGCCAGACAGAAAGTTAGCAGAATAGCTGACTGCATGGCCATCGCGTATGGCAGATTTCGGCGGTGCCATACCGGTCGCACCGCAGAAAACCGACCATTACGCGCCCGAAGCTGGCTCGTCTTTTATCTTGCCTTAAACCGCCCTCCCATTCATCGCCGATAATTTCCCACCCTTCCGACAGACGAACGGCGCAGCGGGATCGTTCGGCGCGGATTCCACACTCAACATTTACCACTGCGGTGTAATCGAATTCGATGCCCCGTCGCCCGAGCTATCGCCGGACCTACGTCAACCTGCCTCGCCGCTCGACAAACCTTCTGGTAGGCGCGGGTCTCGTCGGCGCCATCGCGGGGGTCGGTTCTGTGGCCACAACCCAGGAGGGCCGCGCCACCATCGTGGCGATTGCCACGGATATCGGTATCGCAACCGGTGTGGCGCGCGAGCGCTCGGCGAAAGAGGGCGATTATTGGTCGCGCTGCGATGACGCGCGCGCAGTAGGAGCCGCACCGATCTATCGCGGCGAACCCGGATATCGTGAAGGGCTGGACGCGGATAACGATGGAATAGCTTGCGAACCTTATCGTGGGCAGTGACTCGCCTTGGCATGTCTGAGATGGCAGCTGTGGAGGCGAGGTCGCAGGGCCGCGATGCTACGCATCGGACCCGTAATTTGGATACACACCTCACGCACGGGTGCATAACGGTTTTTCCGCCACTTTTTTGAGAGTGCGATCGGACTACGCTCTGGCAGCGCCAGCAGAAATCCACGCTCTTTAGCCGTTTTTCGAGAGTGCGATCCGCACCCTCCGGGGCGAGGCTATTTGGCTTTGTTGCGTCCGCGTGCAGCGGGCTTTCGTCCACCGCCGCGCCCCTTCATTCCGAGCCCGATTTCCTTCGCGAGCACACGCCGACGTTCCGAATAATTCGGCGCGACCATCGGATAATCCTTCGGCAAGTTCCACTTGGCTCGATACTCGTCCGGGGTCATTTCGAAGTTGGTCATCAGATAGCGCCGCATCATCGTCAGCTTCTTCCCGTCCTCAAGACAGACGAGGTAATCCGGCTTAACCGACGCGCGGATCGAAACTGCCGGTTCCTGTTTCACTTCCGGCTCAACGGCGTTGCCAAGGCCTGCGAGCGCATCGTGTACCGACCGGATGATCAGCGGGATGTCCGATATGGCAACGCTGTTGTTGCTTACGTGTGCCGCGACGATATCGGCGGTCAACGTAACTAAGGTTTCAGAATCTTCCATCGCCATTCCTTCAGCGGCTAAGCTATTTCATTTGCGGGCCTAGCAGGGCTATGCGTTCTGAACAACGGCATGACCGTCGCGGCCGACTGCTTAGACTGGGATCGGCATCAATTCACGGCCCGAAACCGGACCGGGCCGCTGAGAGAGCCTAGCGGCGATTGACCGGCCGCAGCGTATCAGAAATCGGTCCGACCGATGGGATTATATCGGCAGGCCCGGCCGCATTTTATAACAGGATCGCTGTCCTAAAATAGCAGTCGGTTTCCGGGCCTGCCGCTCCCACGAGGAGGAGCCTAGGCAGCTGTTAAACTTGTCGAGTTCGAGAGGGCCTCCGAACCACTAAACGGCTCGAAAGTCGTGCCGCGTTTCCACATCGCAAGCATGATAATCGCTAGCTTTCGCGCCACCGCCATTCTTGCGCGGCCTACTCCTCTGCGCTCGCGTAGTTCGAGGCCCCAGCGCTTCAATTTTTGAGTCTTTCGTCGTAGTTCGGAGTACGATCATCGCTGCGGTGGCCAAATGCTGGCGTGTTAGCGTGCTTCCCATCTTACTAATTCGTAGGCGAGCGACGGTTCCACCAGACTGACGCACTCGCGGCACCAGACCGAGGTAGGGGCCGACATCCTTGCATCTCTCAAACCGGTTGGGTTCACAGACCGCGCTATAAAACGAGAGAGCAATGATGGGGCCAACACCTGGCAGTTCCATGAAGCGGCGACAGACTTCGATGCTGGCGGCCATTTCCGCTAATTCATGGTCCAGATGCTCGACGTAGGCGCGCAAGCTCTCGCAGATCGACAGAACAGGCTCGATATCCTGTCTCAAATCAATCTTCTGTTCTTTGCGTATTCGCGCCATTTCGAAAATCGCGTTTCGGCGTAGCATCGCTGCCGATCGGTTTCTCGGCATTCTTCCCCCATAGAGGTGGAATTGCGCGCCTATCGATGCCTCGCTCCCAACCCTCATCCGAACCATCTGCTGCCGAGTTGCCAACATGGATCGAATCCTCTGACATTCAACGCTCTTGACCAAAACTTCAGAGATTGCTCCGCGTCCGCTTCGTGCGACCTCGGCGATGCTTCGAGCATCGTTCCGGTCGGTCTTGTTCTGCTTGATACCACGATATTTGGCGATCTGGCGGGTTTCAAAAATGGCGACTGAGTATTTGAGATGATCGAGCCCGCGAGCTAGATATGTACCGGTCGAACCGGCCTCCATCGCAATGACTTCAATATTTCCGCGCCGCAACGGCCGTAAAAAGCCATGGATCGTTTCCACAGAAGTAGGCAGATTTGCCTCTTGAACTGGCTCTCCAGCATAATTGAGTACGCAGACTGACGTTTGATGTACGCCAACATCAAGGCCTACCCAAAGTCGCTTGCTCATTCGCTTCTCCCGCCACTAAGATTCGGCGCCAGTTTGGGAACAAGGTCATGGCCTTACACGCTTACCCGGCGTCCGAATCTCTGCGGCATTTTGATGCGAATACCTGAATCGAAAGTGACGATGTGAGCTTGATGGCCCTTTGACCAACGCCCTAAAAAGTTTGCCCTAGTCGCTCAAATGTGGAGAAGGGAAGAGCCTGCTAGCGGTCGTTTGGCCAGATGATCAGCGGGTTGTCTGGGATGGCGAAATGCTGACGTTTGCGTGTCTAAGGACAGAGACGGCGGTCTCTGTCTAACGCTTTCGGTAGGTCAGCGCAGAACCGAGGCCTTCGTTTGGAGCTCGGCGATCCGCTCCAAGCAGATCGCGTGGATCGCGCGGCCGAGATCCTCCACGCAGCCGCCGAGCCAAGTCAGCTCGTCTTCTGTGATGCGATAATGCTTCGAATAGCGGGCCTTCACGTAGGCCTCTTTCAGCTTCTCGAACCGAGCGCGTTCCTCGCGGCGCTCGCGCGGCCAAGCATCGACCAGTCGCATATCGATCCGCTCAGCCTGCGTGCGAAGGAAGGCGAGATTGTGGACGTGCGGCGTGTAGAAGGTGCAGACCAAGAGGACGCAGTGGTACAGGCGCTCGGCAGACTGGTGCATGTTAAACGCTGCTTCCCGCAGCCCGCCATCGTTTGCGAGAAATTCGGCTGCGCTTTTGAACCGCCCCGCGCTCGGATACCACTCATCGAAATATTCCCGCGCCATCGCCAGCGCCTGCTCGGGCGTCTTCGGCTTGGGCGTGTGAAGCGGCTTATCGTCAAATTCGTGCAGCGCGATGCCGTCCTTGGCCACGTCCATGAAAAAAATAGCGGCCATGCGCCAACCCGTCGTTCACCTCCTGCAAGGTGTGGACGATGAAGTTGACAGGCGTGTGCAGCGTCTTGTCGATCGCCAGCTCACGAATGAGCCGGTCGTCCAGCTTGAGCCAGAAATCGACCTTCTCGGTCAGTCGCTTGTCGTTGACGATTATCAGCAAATCAAAGTCTGACCGATAGCCCTTGGCGGTGTGCGGCTCGTCCACCCAGCCGCCACGCGCATAGCTGCCGTACAGGATGATCTTGTCGATCCGGCCCTTCTTTTTCCAGTTCATCGTGCCGAGCGCGAGCGCGTCCTCAAACTCTTCGAAGATGATCTGTTTCACACGTTCAAGCTCGCGCTGCTTGTTCGCCGGAAGATGATCGAGGTCGGTTTTCATGCTGGCGGCACCCTGTCGAGACGATGGCGGGTTGGCAAGGTCGAAGCGCCGTCAGCGGCGCCAGAATTGCCACCACGGATGGTTCTTTTCCGTGGGGCAATCGTCCACCTGCGCGAGTGCCCGCCACATATGGCATTCGACTTCAATGATGCTGATATCGTGTTTGTCGGCAAGGTCGCGGTATGTCAGATCCTCGACGACATGGCCGAGGAAGATCGCGCGCTGCATCGGCATCATGCGGTCAACGGCGCGTTCGTAACGACGCAGCCTGCGCCGCTCGTCCGCGCTCAACGTGCTTCCGCCGAACACCTTAGCCTCGCATCAAATCGAGCTGCACGACGTCGGCGCCGTCGCGGAGCTTGTCGAGGTAATCGGACCACCATTGCGCCATGCGGACGCGCTCGTCCCAAAAGGTGCCGCGATTATATGCCGAGCGAACGCGGTCGGGATCATGATGGGCGAGCGATTTCTCGATGGCGTCGGGATGCCAGCGCCCGGACTCGTTGAGCAGCGTGCTAGCGACCGCGCGGAAGCCGTGCGCGGTCATCTCTTCATTGGTATAGCCGATCCGGCGCAGCGCCTGATTGAGCGTGTTCTCGCTCATCGTCTTTTTTGGCGTGTGGAAGGCCGGGAAGAGGTAGGTGGACGGATGCTGGAGCGACTGGAGTTCGCGTAGCAGTTCGACGCTTTGACGCGACAGGGGAGCGGTGTGGGGCCGCTTCATTTTCATCTTGGCGGCGGGAACGTGCCAGACCGCTTCGGCCAGATCGATGTCATCCCATTCGGCGGTGCGGATTTCACCGGGACGCAGAAAGACGTGCGCGGCCAGTTGCAGGCCGATCCGCGTTTCGACGCGGCCCGTGTAATCGCCGATAGCGCGGAGCAGTTCGCCGACCTTCTTGGGTTCGAGGATCGCGGAGCGATGCTTGACCTTCGGAATGACCAGCGCGCCGCGCAGCACGTCGGCGTGATTATACTGGGCGCGAAGCGTCGCAATGGCATAGCGAAAGACGCGGCCAGCGAACGAACGGGTCCGCAGCGCCGTTTCGTGATGTCCGCGCCGCTCGATCCGCTTAAGCGCTGCCAGCAGCTCGTGCGGCGACACCTCGGCGACCGGAACATGGCCGATGTAGGGATTGAGCAGATCGCGGAACCAGCGAAGTTTGCTGATCGTGGCGGGCGATTTTCCCTCAACAGCCATCTTCTCAATATATTCGTCGGCAACGAGGCGGAACGTGTTGCGCGCCTCCGTCATCGCCTTGATCTTTGCCTCGCGCCGCTGCTTGCCCGGATCGACGCCTTCGGCGATCTTCTTCCGGGCCTCGTCGCGCTTCTCCCGCGCGGCTTTCAAGCTGACCTGGGGGAATTTCCCAAGCGCCAGCTTCTTCTCCCGGCCATCGATCCGGTATTTAAGACGCCAAAGGAGCGAACCGTTGGGCTGAACGAGGATAAAAAAGCCCGTCGGCATCGGACACCTTGTACGGCTTTGCCTTGGGCTTGAGATTCTGGATTTGAATGACCGTCAACATGGCAACTCCAATTCAGGACTCGAACTGGTCAATCGCCGAAAAATTGGCCCCCAAAGAGGGTCAGACAGCCACGGATTTGCGTGGACGCGCACAGACGATCAACGCCTTGCGTATAGCACATCAGAGTGAATTTTTGAAGGTTTTCCGCCACTTATCGGGACGGGGACTGGTGCCGCTTACAGGACTCGAACCTGTGACCCCATCATTACGAATGATGTGCTCTACCAACTGAGCTAAAGCGGCAACGATGGGCGCCACTAGCAGCGCCTCCGGGTGAAAACAAGCGTCCTTGCGCACGATAGCGTGTTCGCGTTTGGAGCCGCAAGAGATGAGGTGGCCCGTCGCGCAATTCTAACCCAGCGGCAATTCGGTCGTCGCCTTGATTTCGGACAGCGCCACGGTCGAGTTGATTTCCTGCACCCCGGGCAGCTTGCTCAGCTGGTCGAAGAAGAAGCGTTCATAGGCGTCAATATCCTTCGCCACGATGCGCAGCATGAAATCGGTCGTGCCCATCAGCACATAAGCGTCGAGCACTTCGGGAAACCCGCGGATCGTGGCACTGAATTCGTCTAGGTTGGCGCGGCCATGGGCGTTGAGCTTCACCTGCGCGAAAAACATGTGCGTTGAGCCCGACCTTGCGCCGGTCGATGATCGCGACGCGTTTCTTGATGAACCCCTCGCGCTCGAGGCGATCGATGCGGCGCCAGCACGGCGACACCGACAGCCCGACGCGCTCGGCGATCTCCGCCGTCGTCTGATTCGCGTCGCGCTGCAATTCGCGGAGAATTTTTTATCTCGAATGGATCCAGATCGGTCATTATATTCTCATATCGCAAATATCTGGATCATAATATCCCATAATCGCCTCTCGCTCCCGATAATCGATTAAGCTTGCCCAAACGGAAATGCGA
>FUIF01020852.1_pt1 | contig 17495 bp, 23 predicted proteins | sample 1003461 | NCBI WGS metagenome assembly FUIF01 (sample SAMEA80401918, study PRJEB19352) | marine metagenome | reverse complement strand
AAATAAAACAAAACAAAATTGTGAGGGGGCAACACTACACTTCTCTACATATTAAAACCATGACAATAGGCCCTTAGATCTAGAATAGTAAGGGGCTAATGTCACCCTTTTACTCTATATAGTACATGTAAAAACGAGTAAACGCGTGTAATATCTTATATTAAGACTAAAAAACTAATTATGGCATATAATCAAGACAGCAATCCCTTATCAGGAGTATCAATGTTCGGGCCTTCCGCTAATATATTCAAGAAAAGAAAAAATCATAGAGGAAGAAAGCGTGCGAAGCACGAACTAGACACACCAACAATAGAAATATCTAAACAAGGTTCTAATAAAGGAAGTGGATTTAACCAAGTGCAAAAAGCGGTTATATCAGAAACTGGTAATGCTGACTGGAACGGTTACAAAGCTGATGGTTCTGAAAATGATCCATTTGACCAAGTTAATATGACGCCTTCTTTTGAGGGTGCACTTGTTAAGGGTAAGTTAGGCATAATGAATCAGAACAGAACTAATATTAATTTAAATGTTCCTGTAGGTAATAGAATAAATGGTAAAAACAAAAGTGGTAATAGACCAGTTAATGTAAAAGCAGACTTTACCATAGCCCCTAACTCTTTACTTAGATCAAAGCCAAACTATGTTCCAAACAACAAAGCGGTGTTTGACCCTAAAACCGGTGGATTAACTAGGGGTTCAGAGCTATCTTCAGGAGGTAAATTTGATAAAAAAGTAACTGGATTAAATGCTAACATAGGACTTAAACAAATAATCCCTGTATCAGGACGTAGTGACGTATCAAATAAAAACAACGCGATAAAAAATAGTATTAGCTTAGAAGGTGGATTAAATCTCAATAACTTGAGAAGTAAAGCAGTAAAACCTTATGCTAAGGTTAGTTACAATGCTTCTATCGGTACTGATGAAATAAGAAAATTAAGAAACAAACCTTTTTCAGCAAACGTAGGAGTTGGAGGACATATGTCTAGAACTTTCTTTAATAAACCTGATGTTATTAAGGATTTTACTCGATCATCCCGGGTAAATCCAGAGTACTTAACTGGTTCACCAAACTCTTTAACAAATTTCAATTTTTCAGCAGGTGTAAAACACAAGAAGTCTGGAATATCTTTGAACTACACACGTTCTCATAACACAAATTTATCAGCATCCAACAGCGACACATCGCTCACAGAGTATAATCCGTCTTCAAGGACTAAAGAAAACAAAATTTACTTTAAAAATACCATTAGGTAGGATCAAAAACAGGTAAAATATGCCAATAATAAATTCTTACCCACTAAAATCTCCGGTTGTAGCGGAAGATGAGGCATTAATATCAGATTCAGAAACTCAAGACCCAAGATTTAGGACAAGAAACGCTACAATAGAGGATATAGCTAAATTTGTTAACCGAATCGCAGGGACTTTTAATTTTTCTCAAGGAGTTCCTAACACTACTTGGACAATTGACCACACTTTACATAAGTTTCCTTCAGTAAGCATTGTAAACGAGTCAAATGAAGTGGTTATAGGTAATATAGAATATATAAATAAAGATAAAATAATAGTAACATTTAGTGCACCCTTCTCAGGAAAAGCATATTTAAACTAATACAATGGCAATAAATTTTTTAGACAACATACAGCTTAATCAGAACCAACTTTTAGGTGCTAGAATAGGTCTTGTATCTTCAGACCCAACCTCGGATCAACTAACTGGAGATATTATATATAATTCAAGCACAAATATTTTAAAATATTGGAATAATACTTCTTGGGTTTCATTAACAGAAGATACTGTACTACCAACAGCTACTGCTAGTATTTTAGGTGGTGTTAAACTATTTTCTGACACAGATCAATCAGTAGCAGCTAATACAGTTTCAGCCACAGCATCGAGAACATACGGTATACAGTTTAATAGTAGCAACCAAATGGTTGTTAACGTCCCTTGGCAAGATACAAATACTCAAGAAACCTACACTCTACCAGTCACGGCAGGTGATAGTAATAGTGCTAAAATAGAACTATTGGCTGCAGGCGCTAGCACAGGAGTAAAATCTACTGTTACTTTTGCTGGAACAGCTAATGAAATAGCTATAACTGAAACAGCACAAAATAATGGTACTGTAACTATAGGTTTACCAGATGATGTAACTTTAGCTGGAGACTTAACCGTTACTGGTGGTGATATAACTTTAGGCGGTACAGGTCGTATTCAAGGTGTAGACACAGTTACAGCTGGAACAGATGCGGTGAATAAAACCTATGTTGATAACGCTATAGTTGGTAACTTAATATTTCAAGGCGGTTATGATGCCAATACCAATGAGCCAGATCTTGACTCAAGTCCATCATCAAGCATTAAAAAAGGTTGGTCATACGTTGTAACAGCTGCTGGTAGTTTCTTTACTGAAACTGTTGAAGTAGGTGATTTCATAATAGCACAACAGGATGCTCCAACTGCACTAGCAAATTGGGTAACTGTTCAAAACAACACATCGTTAGCAACATTAACTAATGTTGGTATTGGTAATGTTAACGTATCTGGAACTACTGGAACTGAAGGTATTGAAGTGGATTATGCTTCTGGTACAGCGACTTTAAAATTTTCAATTGAAGGATTATCAGCAACTACATCTGTTGCTGATGATGATCTTTTTATATTGAGTGATACAAGTATTGATAAGGAAAATGTTAAAATAACAGCTAGTAATTTAAAAACCTATATGAGTAGTGGGGCTAGTGGTGTAAATTTACTTTTAAACTCTGCGCTGGAAGGTGTTACAAAAGCAACATCTGGTGGAGTAACTACTTTTACTATTGATGTAACTAATGAAGACAATGCTTTTAAATCTGGCGTTACAGCTATAAACGTAAAAACAGAAGTACTAACAGCTGCTGGAGAAACAGTATACGCTAAAGTAACAAGATCGGGAACTTCTTTATCTATAGCTTTTGTAGGTACTATTGCAGATAGCGCTTACAGAGTTTTATTAGTTAATGTAGCTTAATCAAATGGCAATAAATTTTTTAGATGGTATAGTTATTGATGGAGATGTGGGTATTGGAACTGCTAGTCCAGCCGGGCTTCTTCACGTTTCCGCAGGCACGTCGGGTGATGCAAGAGTAGTTATACATGCTGATACAGACAATAATGACGAGAATGATGTTCCTCAAATATGGTTTAAAGCAGACGGTGATATTACTGAAGGCTTAATAGGACTTAATAATAATTATTTAGATTTTGTAAGTAATGTTAGTGGTCTCAACGGGTTTAGGTATTTTACTGGAACTACAAATAATTCCGGAACTACAGATCCATATACTAATGCTACAGAAAAAATGCGTTTAACAAACGCTGGTGACTTAGGTATTGGAGTAACTAATCCAATATCTCAACTACATATAAAAAAAGCTAGTTCACCGGGGCCAATAATACAATTAGAAAATGCTGCTGGTGGTTCAGGTGCTGACACTCTTATTAGATTTGGTGATAGTTCTGAAAACTATTCTTATTCTGTAGGATCTGATGACTCAGCTAATTCATTTAGAATATCATATAATGGAACATCTTACAATGGCGCTGTTCCAGGAACAAATGATTTTTTAATTTTTGATACATCTGGAAATGCAGAAATACCTAATGGTAATTTAAAAGTAACTCTAGGTTCTATAGCTGTAGGTAATATAAGTAATTCTGCTACAGACGGCAGAATAGATGCTTCAAACGATGTTGTAGCTTTTTCTACATCTGATATTAGATTAAAAGACAATATCAAAACTATTGACAAGGCTTTGGATAAGGTTAATAGTATACAAGGTATAGAATTTGACTGGATAGAGAAAGAAGAGATTCATGGCAATAGTGGACATGACATAGGTGTCATAGCTCAAGAAATAGAAAAAGTATTACCAGACGTTGTTACTACTAGAGATAGCGGTTACAAAGCTGTTAAGTATGAAAAAATTGTACCACTATTAATAGAAGCTATAAAAGACTTATCAAAACAAGTTGATGGTTTAAAAAGATTAATATAATGGCATTACCTAGTTCAGGACCATTATCAATGCAAGACATAGCTACAGAATTTAGCCAAGGTAGTTCTAATATGTCTTTATATACTTTTGGCTCTACATTACCAACACCTACAGTGACTAGTAATATAGAACTAGCTAATGACTTTTACGGTCAGTCTGCTAGTAGTTGCACTTCTTTTTCTGGTAGTGAGCAGTCAAAAGAGGCTTGTGAACTAGATCCAGAAATTACTTACTACCATAACGGTTCTGGTACTTACCCAGTGGCTAATGATAATGTTTTTACCGATAGTAGTTGTAGTGAGGCTCTTTCAGAAGGATCTTATAAAATGGGTAGCGGTAATATAATGGTAATTGAAGGCGAGAGTGGTGAGGTAACTTCTACTTTCTCATGTTAAAAAATTAAAAAATAAGAATAAGTAAAATTCACTTGTCATGTGTAAATACTATAATAAGCAAACTAACTAAATAAAATGAAAAATTCAAAAAAACATGGTGCCTCTGCACTGTTCAACGTACTCAAAAAAAAATCCCCAGAAGAAAAAGCAGCACAAGCTGAAAACAGAGGTAAAGCTATAGAGCAGGTAGGTGGTTTTGACCCAAAAAAATCCAGAAATTGCTAAAGCAGCAGGTAAAGCTATATTTGGCGCGATCACCGGTGGAGGCATGTACAATAAAATGGGTGCTAGCTCATCAATTCGTGAAGAGATTAAGGATAGTAACAGAGCTAAGAAAAACGAAAGAAGAGAAGAAAGAAACAGCACCTCGAAAAAAGTTTTAGCAGCAGAAGCGGCAAACCCACCTTCACTATCGGAACAAGCTACCGGTGTAGGTATGTATGACAAGATGGGAGCTTCAATAGACCTAGCTGGTTCAAAATTTAAAAATCGAGGTCAAGATTACACTCCAATTCAAGCAACGCAACTTGGTGGGAGTATGTATGATAAAATGGGGGCTTCAAAATACAGTAAGCCAAAAGCTGGAGCTTCAATGGCAACAAGCACATATCAAGGAGCAAATATGGATTCCTATGAAGAGAAAGAGTCTACAATGGATAATTATTCTCACGAAAAAAATTAGGTAATGATGGTAGATTTTTACTAGAAAAAGGAGATACAGCCGCTGCAGATAACGATTTCAACCACGCGCATGCTCTAAAAGAAGACGCAAAGTACGATAAGCAGCATATTGTAAATAGAATTTCCGCAAGTAGAAGTAATCTAACATAAAAAATATATAAATGGCTATAATATATACATATCCAGTAAAGTCAGGTATCGCCGCTGATAGCGATTTGATTGTAATATCAGACTCTGCAGATAAAAATAAAACTAAACAAATTTCTATCTCACAACTACCTGGTGGTAGTTCTGCTGGTGTAAGTCAAATTATAGCTGGAACTGGCGGTGTAACAGTAAGCCCTTCAGGTGGAACTGGTGCTGTTACTATAAACGTACCATCACAAACTTCTATAAGTACTGATGCTTCAAATGAAGAAATAGTTGTATTTAAAGTTACGGGTCAAGGAAGTCCTGATGACCCAACTGTAGTTAGTTTAGGAAATTCACACTTAAACCAAAATGATAGAGGCGTAGAGGTTTTAGCTAGTAATACTCCAACACCTGGAACTTCAGGAACAGAAATAGTTTTAGGAGAAGATGAAAAACCTGGTGGATCTATAGTTGTAGGAAGTACAGTATCTGGAGCATTATCATCTAGTGGATTAACCTCAACGGTTGTAACAGCCATAAATACTAATGCTTCAACAGGATTAGTATCTTACACATTAGCAAACGCAGTTGAATTAAATGGTGTTAGAGTAAAAATAAATTCAGAAACCGCTTTAGTTCAATTTGTAACACAAAGACCTACTTCGGGTGTTGAAAATTCAGGCACTATAACAGGTACTGTTGGTACAACTTCTGGTTTAACCACTACTTCTAAAAATGGATCTGGAGCTACTGTATCTATAGTTACTAATAGTTCGGGTAGTGTTGATGACTTAACAATACAAGGTGCAACTTTAGCAAATGGTTATGCTGTTGGAGATACAATAACAGGTACTAGCACTTTTCTTCCAGGTGCAAATCAATCATTAATAGTAACATTAAAAAACACTAGCTTTGTAGAGCAAGTCGGTGGTGTTTCTTACCCGCCTACAGAGCCAGCTGGACTTTATTACCCTACTTTTAGATTAACAAATACTACTCAAGCAAGTGGACCTTTTAGTGATGGACCATCACCTGGTTTTGGTTGGAAAAATGATGATGTAGTTGGTTCTTTTGAGATTTATACTACCGACGGCAGCGTTCCTGGCGTATCGCCAGTTTCATATATAAGAAGTAAAATAACTTTAGCTAATCAATATTACCCGGTAAGTGGACTTTCTTTTGGTATAACTAGATGGGATACTTCTACCCCTAGATTTGAACAAGGTGCTAATCTTGAAGCAATGAGCTTAGGTGCTTATTATACTAGCGCTGCCCCTTATGTATACACAACAAATGCTAACGGTGTTACAATTGGGACCAATCTTGGTAATAGATTAACTATTAATTCTGGAAGATCTAATACTACTGGTGGTTTAGAGACTGTACAGCAATCTTCTTTAAGATTTTTAAGTCAAAGCTTACAAACAGAATGGCCAGAAAACGATTCTGTTTTAAGTATTATAGATACTTATACTGAAGATGGTACTAAAACTTTATCTTATATAAAAACAGTAAGTTCTGCTTCTGGTGCAACACCGAATGGTGAATTAATATTTGGAACTGCAACTCAAGGTAATGACGCAACAACTAAAATGCGTCTTAATGATGATGGTAAACTTGAATTAACTGGAACTATAAGTGTATCTGGTGATTATATTGATTCAAAAGGAAGCTCAGGAACAAATGGACAATATTTAGTTTCACAAGGGTCAGGTGCAGGTACAAGTTGGTTAAATGGCGCTTCAGGCACTGTAACACAAATAACGGCATCAGCTGGTATGCTTACAACACCTTCAACTGGTATAATAACAACCGGTTCAGTAGGTCTTAACTATGCTACCTCTGGAGAAAATCCTAACTATATAAAAGTAGCTAGCTCTTCAGAAGAGGCCGCTAATAGTGATGTATTTAATGTTAGTAGATCTATTGATGGTACTGATACTGTAGTTGCTGTTTCAGTGGGTAGCTTACCGTTTAACAACAGTACGTTTACAGCTGGTAATGGATTAACACTTACTGGTAATGTATTTAGCTTAACAACACCAATAGCTCCAGCGGATGGAGGAACTGGTTTAACTAATATATCTACCTTACTTAATTCAAATATTAACTATACTACTGATGGCGCAGAAGGAAGTATATTACCTGTTATACATGGAGGTACTGGAAATCAAACATTCAATAGCTATGGTATTTTATACGGAAACAATAGTAATGCTATAGGTTCAACAACTTTTGGAACAACAGGTCAAGTATTAATTGCTCAAGGCAATAATTCACCGCCTATATGGGGAGATGCATCTTCAGCGGGTAGTGGAGTAAGTATAGCTGTTGGTAGTTCTGGCACTTCTTCTGGTTTAACAACGGCTTTAGTTGTAAATACTAATTCAGAAACTAACGAAACAACAATAACTTCAAATTCATACAATGGAGGCGACGCAGTTGGACATGTTCCTTCTGGTGGTACTAACGCTCAAGTATATTTAGATGGTACTGGAAACTGGAGTGTTCCGGGTGGAGAGAGTGGTGGTGGTGTTACTGGTATTATAGTTGGCTCAAACACTATAACAGGTGGTATTACTTTTACAGGAGCAGTTACTCAATCTGGAAATACAATAAACTTCGCAACCACAAGTACAGCTTATACTGCAGGAGCAGGCTTGGTTTTAGGAGGTGAAACAAGCACGGAGTTTGCTATAAAATTAACTACTTCTAGTAATTATATAAAAGCAGGTGCCTCAACAACTAGCCCTCTTAAAACTGATATAGTTGCTTATAGCCCAAGTAGAGGTGGTGCAGCATATGACAACGATGTTCAAGAAACATCTATAAATAATTTAGTAGATTCTTATTTTACAGGTACATCACTACCAATTAATAAAGGAGGATCAGGAGCAACAAGTTTTGGTAATAATCAAGTATTATTAACAGGTACAAGTTCTTCAACAGGAGCGGGTAATTTTACAACTCCAGGTTCTGGAACTTCTGGGCAAGTATTAACTTCTAACGGAACAGCAGCTCCAACTTGGCAAACAGCTTCAGGTGGTGGTGGAAGTGGAACTGTGGTTGGTGTTGGTGCTAGTTCTCCACTGTCTATAACAGGCACCGCTAGTGTTAATCCAGTCGTTAATTTAACTGGTAACATACCTGTTAATAATCTAGGTGGAGGCGTTAGCGCCTCTTCATCTACGTTTTGGAGAGGTGATGGATCATGGGCTACTCCAGCGGCCTCACCTAGTGGTGTAACTCAAGTTAATGTTACGGCTCCAATAACTGGAGGAGGTGCAAATGCTACGGTTACTATAGGTATGGAGCAAAATTCAAATGGAAAAGCTGGATATGTTACAGCTCCAAATAATCAAGCCTACAAGTTTTGGGGCACAGGAGGAGATGGTAGTTTTGATCCAGACTGGAGAGATCCAGTTGCTGGATATAATGTTAAAAGTATAACTGGCCAGGTACTTAGCAATAATCCAAATTTACCTGTTATTACTACAAGCAACGCTAGTGGTACTGTTACACTTGGCTTACCTTCTGCAAATGCTAATAGAAGTTATGTTAATGGCATGAGTGGGACTGTCACTAAAATTCAAGTAAAAGTAAATAATACGACAGAAAATTGGACAATGGTAATTCAAAACGGTTTAATAACATCATTTCAAAGTGCTGGATAAATAAAAAGTTTAAAAAATAAAATGGCAATAATATATACGTATCCTTCTGTAGTTCCAAAAATAAGTGATTTAGTTCTTTTATCAACAACTAATAGCGATGATGAGAATATCACTGCTAACGCTTCAATAGCTTCTGTTAAAGATGTTATAGATGTTGTAGACACTTTTTACTAGTTCTTTTGGAACTTATATTTCAGGAACAACTAACGCGAGTGCTACAGGTAATGTTAATATAGGTTCTTTAGATTTGTCAGCAGTAGATGGAACAGCTGTTATTGCTACAAGGTTTTTAAGTAAAGATAATACTTGGGATGTGCCAGATTTTGCAGGCTCGTTTAGTACAGTTGGTTTAGTTGCTAATTCTTTAATTAATTATACAGTTAAACTACCTAATTTAGTAGGAACTGCAAATCAAGTATTAAAACTACCTTCAACAATAGGAACTTCTCCATATCAATTAACTTGGGGCAATGCAAGTGTCCCTGGGGGAAGCACTGGATCAGTGCAGTTTAAAAACTCCTCATCAGAGTTCGCTGGCGATTCAGGTTTTACTTTCACAAATGCTGGAGTACCTAAATTAATTATTGGTGATACGGGTTCGGACGTTGGTGGTATTGTTGAAATACAAAGTGATGAAAACGGAGCTGAGTTAAAAATAGGTGGTGGAAGCCAATTGTATTATACTAGCATAAAAGGAAGTGATAGTGACACAGCTAGTTATAATATAATTTTACCTCCAGCTGGACCAGGAGGTAATAATAAAATATTAGAATCAACTAGCACAGGAGTTTTATCATGGATACCAACACCTGTATCTTCAGTAACAAGTACAAATAATGTAACAGCTTCAGCAAATTCGCTTAATCTTCAAGGTAGTAGTAGTGTAGCTCCTACATATGGAGCGCCGTTAAATATAAGCAGTTCTGGAGGTACTGGATCAGGTGCTCAAACAGCTATATATATTGATCAAGCAGCCACTGCAAATGTTAGTGGTTCTCAAGGTATAAGAATGAATTTCAAAACCGCATCTGTTGGTATTTTAGTTACTAATGCAGATTCTCAATTTGCAAACGTTGCTAATTTTAGAAACGCGAGTAACCAAATTGTAGGAAGTATATCTTGTACATCTATAGCTACTACTTATGCTTCATCATCAGATTACAGAATAAAAGAAAATGTAGTTGATATGACAGGAGCAGTTGACAGAGTTAAACAGCTGAAACCAAGTAGATTTAATTTCACAGCAGATCCAAGTAAAACTGTAGATGGATTCTTAGCTCATGAGGCTCAAGAAATAGTTCCAGAGTCAGTAACAGGAGTAAAAGATGCTTTATACTCTAATGGAGATCCTTTGTTACAAGGTATAGACCAAAGTAAAATAGTACCACTATTAACAGGTGCAATAAAAGAATTAATAGCAAGGATTGAAGTTCTAGAAGCTAAATAACCAAATTATCAAGTGATAATATAAATAACCAACGTTTAACTTAAAACCAAATACAATGACGTTTTTATATACCCGCACCAATACGTGGTCTAGTGCACCACAACCAACAGAGGAAACCATAAAAGCATGGAAACATATTTCACAGAAGAAAAACTGGAGGATAGTTCAATTGCCAAATGGATTTTTACAAACCGAATATAGAGACATAAATGATCCTGAAATATGGATTGATGTTACCAGAAGAGAAACTATAGGTGGAGCAGAACAAGCAATAGATAGTTCTATTGAACATTATACTAAAAAGCTAGAGTTTACCAATGGACCGAAAGTAATTAAAACCTTCGAGTAATATTCAAAATCAATTATATCAAATTAAATTAAATGCAAGAAATAAAGTTAGTTAAAAATCTGGCTTTTGGTGATGGTGCCAGAAGTCAGATATTAACTGGGGTAGAGAAACTTACTAATGCAGTAGGTTCTACTTTAGGAGCAAGTGGTAAATGTGTTATATTAGAAGACGCAAATGGTATGCCACAGATAACAAAAGATGGGGTGACAGTAGCTAATTCAGTTACATTACAAGATTCTTTAGAAAATATTGGAGCTACGTTAATAAAGCAAGCAGCACAAAGAACCGTTAAAGATGCAGGCGACGGTACTACAACTGCTACGGTGTTAGCAAAAGCTATTTTAGATGAAGCTTACAAGCACAGTGAGTTAGACACTTCAAGAGAGTTAAAAAAAGGTATTGATTCAGGTGTTAAAAAAGTATTAGCTTATTTAGAAAAAACAGCAAAGAAAGTAAAGGTAAAAAAATCGACCAAGTGGCTACAATATCAGCCAATAATGACAAAAATCTTGGGAAGGTTATAGGAGAAGCGTTTAGACTAGTAGACGAAACAGGTATTGTTATGATGGAAACAAACGAACAACCTGAAACAGTAGTTGAGTTAGTAGAAGGCGTGCAATATGATCAGCCCTTGAAAAACAACCACTTTATCACCAACAAGGAAAAGGGCACGGCTGAACTTGAAAATCCGTTGGTTCTAATCGTAGAATCAGTAATACCCAACGTGCGGAAGATTCAGTCAGTTCTTGAACATGTGATAAAGACAGGTAAAAGTTTGCTTATAATAGCGGATGTTGACCCTCAAGTAGTTTCAGCACTTTCAATGAACAAAGTAAAAGGAAACATAAAGGTTAACATTATAGATGCACCGGTTTATGGTATCAGTAAAAAGGATACTCTAAATGATTTATGCGCGGTTACTGGTGCTACACTTATTAACGAAGACTTAGGTGATGATATGGATATTATAGATCCAGAATACTTAGGAACTTGTTTAAAAGCTGTTACAAACCATGAGGATACTATAATGCAAGTTGATTTATCTGTAAATTCTGTTGTTAAAGATATAGTTTTACTATTAGAAAATCAAATTAAAGAAACTAAAAACCCAAATGTAATAATAAGACTAGAAAGACGATTAGCTAAATTAAAAGCTAAAGTTGCTACAGTTAAAGTGGGTGCTAACTCTGAAATGGAATTAAAAGAAAAAAGAGATAGAGTAGAAGATGCTATTTGTGCTACAAAAGCTGCGATCAAAGAAGGTATAGTGCCAGGAGGCGGTATAGCTTTATTAAACGCCGCACAGCAATTAAAACCAATGTCAATAGGCGAAGAGGTACTTTACTGTGCTATTAAAGAGCCTTATAAATTGATACTTAAAAACGCTGGCGTTGAAGATTATAAAACACCAGAAGTAAAAGGCATGGGATTAGATGTGGTTACAGGAAATACGGTTGATATGGTAAAAGCCGGAATTATAGATCCTTTGCTTGTTACTAAAAGTGCACTAACAAACGCAGCTTCAGTAGCTACAACAATATTATCTACTGATTGTGTTATTAATAATATTAGAGCATGAAAGCAGTAGGTAAATTTATAGTTATAGATCCAGTCAAGGAAACTGATGTAACTACAAAAGGTGGTTTAATCTTAGCTGAGAAGCAAAGAGAAGATGTTAGATATAGAAGAGCTAAGGTTGTAGAACCTGGCTCTGATGTATCGGTATTAAAAAAAGGTGATGAAGTCTATTATGACAAAGCAGCTGGATTTAATATTGAAATAAACAAAGAAGAATATAAAGTTATTAAAGAGTTTGATGTAGTTATTATACTATGAGAAAGTTAACTTCTGGAGATTTAAAAGAATTAGGTTTACTTAAGCATTATAGAATAATAAGAAAATGGGCTTGTAAAACTAATAACTTAAACGACGCAGAATTAGAATTATTAATATATCTTGATGCTATGGATATGTTTACTAAAGATGATTTTATAAAAGGTACGTACTCATTCAGCTGGGATAACAGGCGCTGGAACAAACTATTGAAACAAGGGTGGATTATAGTGTGGCGGAAAAGAAACCACACCACTCAAAAATATCATATATATAAAGTTTCCTATAAGTGCAAACAGCTGATAAGTCGCATGTACCGTATAATGCTAGGAGAAGAAGATATGCCTACAAAAAAATTAGAAAAAAATAATAGATACACATATAAAGTAACAACTAAAGCGGTTGAATACGTTAATAAAGATAGAACAAGATGAGTTTAAAAACTAAAAGAAAACTAGACCAAGCCGAAAATAATTTATTTAATAAATTAAAACAAGGGATAAGTCAACACAATTATCAACTACCAAAATCTGGAACAAAAGGAGTTACTGGCAGTAGAGGCGGAAGTATGTATAGTAATGTTAAAAACGGGGCTAGTCTTTATGACGATCCTAAATCTATTATAAATAGTGGTTTTAGTCCACAACAAGGTGGGCAAAGCGATGTATTAGACAACGCTATGAAGACAGTTGGTGGTATAGATATCGGCGAATCTTTTAAAGGTAGAGATCGTGGTAGTGGTGAAGGAAGATCTGAAGAAGTAATCACTAATAAAGGAGGTGCAGCTCCAGGAACCAAAAGACCAGATATTACCAAGGAAAGTGGAGAAGGAAAACAAGTTCTTGTTGAAGATACAGGCAATAATGTTGATGAAGCTTTAGGTAATATTAAAAATCAAACAAACAATGACCCAGATGCAGGTAGATTTTTAAAAGGAGTACGAACTGAAAACGGTGGTAGACTTGCTGATGGTTATTTAGACTTAGGAAATGGATTTAAACAAGCACAAGCTCTTGTAAAAAATATAAAAAGCTAATCAAAAAAGTAAAGTTGATCCTCTTAGTTCTAATTTTAAACCTGGTAAATTAAAAAGACAAACTAAAAGATTTATAAAGCAAGGAGTTAAAAGTAACGAAGAGTTTGGCAACGATGATTATAGAACAAATTTAGATGGTTTAAAACCAATTGATGATGCAAATTATAATCCAAAGGAGGGTCAGAAAGGTTTAAAACCAATACCACGAGGTTATATGCCAATTAAAACATCGCTCAACCAGCAAAATCAAGAAAATAAAATGCAACAAATAGCTTCAAATCTTACAGACTTAAGTACAACTAGCATTGGTAGACCTAAAAATTCTAATGGATCAACATCTGGTGATGCTGCATTAAATATAGGAAATTTAAATGCTAGGCCTGGTGGAATATTATCTCCACTAAGTCAATCTCAAATAAATACTGATAAAAAAGTAAACAGACTAAATAAAATAAACGAACAAATAAAGGCATCTAAACCAGGTATAGAAAATAAAACTGATAATACGATGGCTTTGATTGAAAATAACATGGCCAATAATGAAACTACTTTCGCTAATCCTGGCTCGTTTTTGGATGGTGGAGGTACAGCGGGGATAAAAGATCTAAAAGTAGTCAGAGAAAGAAGAAGTAAAATGCCAGGTTTCAAAACAGGGGAGGAATTGCTAAATTACAAAACTGTTAAAAAATCTGAAGAAGAAATTAAAAATAATAAAAGTGCAACAAATGGAGGAATGTTACGTGGAACCAGCACAAAAATAACTTCAAGAAACAATCCAAAATTCAATAGTACCATTGGGAAAGGATCAGATCCTAGCAGAATTACATCTGGTAGTATAACACCTTCAAATCCTGTTAATATTAAAAGCAATACATCTGTAGTAAAGTCTAATAAGGAATCAACTACTAAAAACTCTTCAATTAATCCTTATAAAAGCAGACAATCAAGCGGAAAAGTTGAAGATGTAAATGAAAGTAGTAAATCTAGTAAATTAGGTGTAAAAACTAGATCAAAAGTTAGCATGTCAGGCGGCAGAGTGAAAAACACTCCAGTAAATAATAATAAAAATAAAAACACTAAAAAAGTAAAACCTAGGAAGGTAAACCCTACTGTAAATAACAAATTTAATTTAGAAGATGAACTAGCATCTGTTTCATCAAAAAAAGGACTATAAAATGAATACTACATCTCAAGAAGCAATGCAAGCTGAATTAGCGGCAAAACAATCTCAATTAGCTGAACAGACTTCAAATCCTGCGGGAACTGTAGCTCCTGTTCAAGCAAGTATAACACCTCCAACAGCTCCAGCAACAGGTCAAGTAGCTACTACACCTCCTGTAGCACCAATGGACACTTCCGTTCAATCTAATGGAACAGTGCCTAGTAGAAGTACTTTTGATCCTAATTTTTCAAATGGTGTTAATAGTATGAACCAAGGGGTTTCAATGGGAGATCATATGTTTAAAAAGCAAGGTGCTTCAATAGGTCCACTAGCTCTACTGCTTAAACCTGTGGTTGCTAAAATAGGTGCTAAAATAGGTGCTAAAGTTGCTGCTAAAGCCGCTGCTAAAGGCACTGCTAAAAGTCTAGCAAAAGACGTAATAAAAAGTAAAGCAAAAGAAGCAATTGTAAGAGGTAAAGATGATTCTGAAACTCAAACAACGCAACTAGCGCAAACAACAGCTGCACCTGGTAATAAAGAGGGTGGTAATGAAAAAGCCACAAGTGGTGGTTATTCAGGATCAGCCATGTATGATAATTACAATGGCTCTTCAATGAATGCTGGTTTTGTTAAATTACCATTAGAAGTACAAAAAAAGATATTAAAAACAAAAAATAAACAATTATGCCAAGTTCGGAAAAAAACAAACGCCAGCTGGTGTTGAGTTAAACACAGCGCCACCAATATTAGGTGGAAGAAAAATGATTTCAAGAAACTCCACAATTAATTCAGCACTTTCAATTGACAATTGTGAATACAAAGGGAACGCAGTATTAAACGCAAATAGATAAATGGATATGGAAGATGTGAAGTTGTATTTACTTAATGCATCTTCATTTGCTTTAGCCACTTTAAACTGGATAGAGCCAATGTTAGAGATATTATTACTAACTTTAACCATAGGGTACACTGTACACAAGTGGTTATTATTACATAAGAAAAAATGAGATTAGTAAACGAGATTATAGTACATTGCTCCGCAACTAGAGAAGGACAACAGATCACGGTGGATACTATTAGAGACTGGCATTTAGCTAAAGGTTGGAACGATATAGGTTATCATTTTTATATTGATTTAGACGGAACAATAAATAAAGGTCGTGATATTGATAAAATGGGCGCTCATTGTAAAGGGCACAATCGCAATTCTATAGGAATTTGCTATTGCGGTGGTGTTGAGACTGACGGTAAAACGCCTAAGGACACAAGAACACAAGAACAGAAAGATAGTCTCTTAAACGTGCTTAAAACACTTAAAGCAATGTACCCAGAGGCAGTTATTTATTCACACAACGAGTTTGCCAACAAAGCTTGCCCGTCATTTGATGCAACAGGAGAGTATGAAAATATCTGAAAACACAGAATTTAAAATTGATATAAAAACAGTAATAGGTATAATTATGTTAACAACTACTTTAGTTGGTATGTATTATACATTACAAGATGATATTGATTTAGCGAAGAGAATGCCACCAACAGAGGTTAAGAGATTAGAGTATGATTTAAAAGAAAAATGGAATCATGCTAATATAGAAGATCTAAAAGAGAGAGTTGATATGATGGAGCAGATGAATGATATATTATCTGAAGAAATTAAAGTGCTTTCTACACTTGTAAAAGATGGCACAAAAACTGATGGAAAACTAGATGAATTAGCTAAACAAGTTTTAGCATTGAAATCAAAAAAACGTAGATAATGGCTAAAAAGAAAACAAAAAGAGGAGATAAATGCTGGAGAGGTTATGTAGCTGAAGGCAAAAAACCTTCACCTAGCGGTAAGAAAGATAAAAACGGTAAACCTTTAATGGTTAACAATTGTGTTAAGATTGGTAAAAAGAAAAATAATGACAAACGCGGGTTATGAAAAATCAAATCGTAAGATGCGTTCTGATTATAAGAAAAAAACGGGCAAAACACTAGGTTCAAGACAGACAAGTGGTAAAGGAAAACGTAGAGTATCTTTTGCTTGTAGATTTGCTGGTATGAAAGGACCTATGAAAAACCCAATGGCGAGCCAACTAGAAAAGCTATTGCTTTAAAAAAATGGGGTTTTGGAAGTGTTGCAGCCGCTAGAAAATTTTGTAATTCAAATAAAGAAAAATGAAAGATAGAGGATTTGGTGACACAGTAGCTAGATTTACAGAAGCAACAGGTATAAAGAAAATGGCAGATATGATACCTGGAGGTTGTGGTTGTAAAAACAGGCAAAACATATTAAACGATTACTTTCCGTATAAAAATAAATAAAATGGGGTTTAAACTTAAGCCAAGCTACAATAAAAACGACATGAACATACCTGTTTACCACATGAATTTAGATGATGGTTCTGTTGGTAAATCTAACCACGGAGGTATAGTTGTTGGTATGAATTTAGATCCAGTTATGGAGAAAGCTGTAGTGAAACACGAAACAGTACACCAGCTAGATGAAGATTTAGATTACGATAAAGATTTTTTTATTACAAAGATAAGTCTTATAAAAGAGGTCCTAGTTTAGATGAATCAAAAAGATCTTTACCATGGGAACAAGAATCTTACCCAGCTAGCGATAAAGTTTTACAAGGTTATAGAGGTAATAGTAAAATGGCTCAAAACTTTCAAAAAAAAGGATTAATAACTTACAATGGCGAAGAAGAAATTATTTAAAGAAACTAAAATAGGAGCTTTTTTATCAAGCAA
>FUIF01000614.1_pt1 | contig 17501 bp, 24 predicted proteins | sample 1003461 | NCBI WGS metagenome assembly FUIF01 (sample SAMEA80401918, study PRJEB19352) | marine metagenome | reverse complement strand
ATACACCGGGAGCCGGTGCCGAGGAGAGAACCTATTTAGCTAGGTCCACTCTCTCGATTACCTTGTCTCTCACGTTGCTTGGCATCGCTGTTGATTGAGACCAGTAGCCTCGCTTTAACCAGCATGGCATGATGCTTAGCTTTGGTAACATTACTTTAAGTACCTCGTCGTGGTTGTACGTGACTCTTTGTTTCTTGTTGTTTACAAAGGTTATGATTTGGTTTCTACCGTACCATGACTTTCTTACTACAAAGTTCTTTCTTGTGATTGGCGGGAATATCTCAGATAATTCTTTCTTTGATAACTTCGCGATTGCTTCATTTAATTTAGTGTTCATATTATTTAATTTTATTTGTTATTAATTATTTATATTATTATCCGTGTGTACTCGTGTTCTACCCGTAGATTCCGAAGCTTGCATTGTCGATGACGCTCGGGTTCATGATGATGTGACTGATGACCGCGATTAAACCGATTGCATTAAGAACCATTAACGCTATAGCCAGACCCTTAAACATTGTTTGTGTTACTTGGTAGATTGTGATGTGTGAGAATAAGTTTTTCATATTATTAAGTTTTTATAGGTTATTTACATACTTATTATCCACGAAGCGCCGTGCTACGCACGTAAAAGGTGAAACATCTGGCCGAATACGCGCTAAACAGGCCCCGGTGGGGTAAATAAATCGGGTTTTATATGGTGGGCCTACGAGGGAAATACGAGGTGTAACCCATTACTTCCTTATATCTTACAACAATACGACATTAGCTATTATTATACATTTAATAAGTAGCTCCTGTCACGTAATAATAAATTATGGCACAAAAACTAAGTAAACGAGCAAAGGCCGCAAAAGCGAGAAGAGATAAGAGATATGCAATGACAGCTGACAGACGCAAGAAAAAGGCTGAAAATCAGAGAAAAAGGCGTGCAGCTAAGAAAAAAGGTAAGAATATTAAAGGTAAAGACTACGATCATAAGACAAAAAGGTTCACTTCTGTAAAAAATAACAGAGGTAGTTTTGGTAGAGGAACCAAAAAAGAAAAATAATATGGCTAAAATCTCATCATACACTAAAGATACTCAACTATCAGACAAAGATAAGGTAATTGGTTCCAATTATATCAATACTATCAACGGTATTGACCAATTTCAAACAAATAACTTCACATTAAAAGAAATTTCCGACTTCGTCGGGGCAAATGTTACAACCGCATCAGTCAATTTAAAGACAAATGGTGGTATTGTAGAAGAAACTATTGACAATGTAGACAGATTAGCTATAGATTTAGGGGCATCGAACATAACGGGGCAGCTTGCTAACTCAGATTTAGCTAATTCTAGCATAACAATCAACGGAACTGCTGTTTCTTTAGGCGGTTCAGTCACAACTCCTGACACAAATACACAATTATCTACAGAACAGGTCCAAGACATTGTTGGAGCCATGTTTTCAGGGAATACTGAGACCAGGATAGCCGCAACATACCAAGATTCGGATGGCACTATAGACCTTGTGGTTGATGATATGACTACGGATGCTAACAATTATGTTACAGGAGCATCGTTTGCAGGCACAACTACTAAAACTATAACATTAACTAGACAAGGTTTATCAGATATTACGGCTTCTTTTACTGATAACGATACAATCTATACTTTGCCGCTAGCAACTAGCTCAGATAGAGGAGGTGTTAAGATCGGATATACAGAAAATGGCAAAAATTATCCTGTAGAGCTAGATAATGAGAAAATGTACGTGAATGTTCCTTGGACTGACACAGATAATGATACAGTAAGACCTGTAACAGCTGGAGGTAATACTTTAGGAGCCAGCGAAACCCTTGCTTTTACAGCAGGATCGAATGTTACAATAACAGAAAATGCTGGAGCAGTTACTATTGCTTCCACAGATACCAATACGCAGTTAACCACCGAAGAAGTACAGGATATTGTGGGTAATATGCTAACAGGTAATACCGAAACTAGAATAGGTGTTACATACGAAGATAGTGATGGAACCATAGATTTCGTAGTTGATGATATGAATTATACTTTACCGTTAGCTGCAAGTGGAACAAGAGGTGGAATACAAGTAGGATATACTGAGTCCGGAAAAAATTATCCAGTCGAGCTGGATAGTGAAAAAGCATATGTTAATGTACCATGGACCGATACTAATACCCAATTATCAAAGGAAACTGTACAAGACTATGTAGGAGAAATGTTATCGAGTAACACCGAAACTAGAATTACAGTTACCTATGATGATGCAAATAATAAAATAAACTTTGTAGCGGATGACCAATCGTATACTTTACCGACTGCATCGTCAAGCACGCTAGGTGGTGTAAAAGTCGGAGGCAATTTAACAATTGACGGTGATGGTGTTTTAAATGTAGGTGCAATTGCATTAACAACTGTACAAACCGCAGCTAACCAAACAGCACATTTAGCTTTAACAGCACAAGAAGGTGATATAGTTGTAAGATCAGATGAAAACAAATCATATGTGCACAATGGAGGAACAGCTGGCACTATGGCTGATTATACTGAATTATTAACACCAACCGACGCTGTATTAAGTGTTACAACCACAGATGGTAATTATATTAATCTAACACCTAACAGTGCTGCTACAGGGGCAATAACAGTTACAGCTGATTTAAGTGCTGTTGACGGAACTTCAGATACAACCGATAGATTTTTAACAAAAGACAATACTTGGGCGGTACCTGCTTATACAACAGATACAAACACTCAGCGATCAGATGAAGATATTAGAGACGTTACGGTTGCAATGCTTACAGCTGGTAGTAATATAACTTTAACCGAGGATGATGCTAGTAATACTTTAACTATTACATCTACAGATACTAATACACAACTGACTACCGAACAAGTGCAGGATATTGTTGGCGGTATGGTTTCTGGTAATACAGAAACAAATATAGCCGTAACATATAACGACACTAGTGGGAAACTTAATTTTGTAGCTAATGATTTAGATACAAATACAACTTATGATTTATCAGTTCCTTCGAGTACTACAAAAATAAGATTAGCAGGCTCAGATAGCACAAATGATGATGTAGAGATTGCAGGCGGAACAAATGTTACAGTTACTAGAACTAATGCAAATAAATTAACTATAGCGGCTACTGATACAAATACATTTAGAACAATTGAAGTTGATGGTAGTGCTATCGGCGCAACTGAAACATTAGATTTAGTAGCCGGTAATAATATTACATTAAGCGAAAGCAGCGGGGAAGTTACAATAGATGCAACTGATACTAATACTCAATTGTCAACAGAACAGGTGCAGGATATAGTTGGGTCAATGGTTGCCGGTAATACTGAGGCTAATATAATAGTTTCATATGACGATTCAGCTGGTAAATTAAACTTTTCAAGTACAAATACTCAATTAACTACAGCACAAGTAAGAAGTAAAATATCAGGTACAGGTTTAATTTCATATAATTCATCAACTGGCGTTATTAGTACAACCGCTAATAATTATTCTTTACCAACAGCCACATCAAGTACACTTGGTGGCGTTAAAGTTGGTACTGGTTTAACTATAACTTCAGGTGTTTTAGATGTAGATTTGACTACAGGTGGTAGAATGACGGGTGATTTAGAAATAGATAATTCGGATCCTAATTTAATTTTAAATGACAGCACTGCAAATAGTACATCCACCACTTATACTCCTGCAATATTATTTAGAGCTGATGACGTAAATAAAGCAGTTATTGGAAAGAAGGGTGGTAGTTCAAATATATTTCATGTAGAAAACTATGATGGGCCTTTAACAATAAGCGGTATGCAAGATAGTAAAACAATATCTGCAGAATTTGCTCATGAACCCTCTAATACATCTGGTCATTATGGTTTAAAACTAACTGATTCATCAACACAATCACATAGTTTATACATAGGGCCTTCAGCATTCAATAATCAATCTAGTTTGTTTTTTAATGGCACAACTAATGCTTTAAACGTAAGTAGAATATCACATAATAATTCATTAGGAACTTTACTTTTTGATGTACCAGACGATGGAACAAGTAGTTTATCTGTTAAATTTAGACAGTACAACACAGGTGGTTATATGCAAAATATGATTGACTTTGAAGATGATGGGGACATTAGAAACATAAATGGTAGCTATGGTACAATTATTTCAGATAGAAGAGCAAAAGAAAATATAGTTGATGCAACACCTAAACTAGATGATATATTATCATTACAAGTTAAAAACTTTAATCTCATAGGTAGCAATAAAAAACAAATAGGTTTAATAGCACAAGATGTAGAGTCTATATTTCCATCATGGGTAGATACTAGAGATAATAGAATATATAAAACACATGATGAAAATGGAGTACCATTAGCAGAACAAGGAGAACTTGTTTCTGGGTTTGAGGATGGCAAGTCATTAAAAGTTGGTATGGAGTTTGCGGTTCTTGTAAAAACTATACAGGAATTAAATGCTAAAATAGTAGCGCTAGAGGCTAGAGTACAAACATTAGAAAATAATTAAACCACGTAATTATATACATATAATAAAACCAAAACCAATGACATTTTATTACAAAACCTATTCCTGGGCGAATAATAGTAACCAAGGAATATCCGAAGAAACCAAAAAAACATGGGAATTTTTCGCAGACAAAAAGAACTGGAGAATTGTACAACTACCAAATGGATTTTATCAAACTGAATGTAAGAACTTAGATTCAGAAGGTAATCCAACCGATACTTGGACAGACGTAACCAGAAGAGAAACCATAGAATCAGCAGAAGCTGCAATTGATGGCAGCATCGAACATTACAACAAAAGATTAGAATTTTCTAAAGGACCTAAAGTTGTAAAAACCTTTGAATAACCACTTATAAAAAATTTAATTAAATGGAATACAATAACCCAAGTGAGATAGTAAAAGATCTGTCTTTCGGGACAGAAGCAAAAGACAAGATAATGCACGGGGTTGATAAGCTAGCTAACGCAGTGAAGTCAACTCTTGGTGCATCAGGTAAATGCGTTATATATGAAGACGCAATGGGAAGACCGGTAATTACAAAAGACGGTGTAACGGTAGCAGAATCCGTAGTCTTATATGACCCGGTCGAAAATATAGGTGCAACTTTAATTAAAGAAGCAGCTAGAAATACAGTTAAAGAAGCAGGTGACGGTACTACAACAGCTACTGTACTTGCACAGTCATTGCTACATTTAGCTAATGAAAAAAATACGAACAAACTGTAAGACCTATAAAAGAAGGTATTCTTTCAGGTCTTAAAAAAGTAACTGAGTACTTAGAAAAAAATGCAGTTCCAGTTGATGGTAAAATGCTGCAAGCTGTAAGTGCTATTAGTTGTAATAATGATAAAGCTCTTGGTGAAATTATATCGCAGGCTTATTCAAAAGTAGGTAAGGATGGTGTCGTCCTAATGGAAGAGTCTGAGACCCATGACACACACGTTAAATTCGTGGAGGGCACGAGGTTGGACTGCGGACTTAAATCGCCACACTTTATGACAGATAAGGATAAAGGTAAAGCAGTGCTAGATAATCCGTACGTACTGATAGTTTCTTCGCCGATACCTAATATTCGTAAAATACAAAGCGTGTTGGAGTTTGTTATTAAAGAGAAAAGGAGTTTGTTGATCGTTGCGGGCGTAGAACAACAACCTATGGCAGCGTTGCTTGCTAACAAAGTCAAAGGTAATATAAAAGTAAATGTTGTAGATTTGCCTGGATTCGGACCAACTAAACAAGATACGATTGAAGATCTTGCGATATTAACCGGAGCAAAAGTCATTAATGAAGAATTAGGAGATGATCTTGATTTAATACAACCAGATGTTTTAGGCGAAGCTGTTCAGTCAATAACTGATAATTCACATACAGTAATTCAAACAATCGATCAAGGTATTGTTTTGGATGAAAGAATTAAAATGGTTGAAAAGAAAATTAAGAAAGAAAAAAATCCATTCTTTAAAAAGAAAATGCAAGAAAGATTAGCAATGCTAAATGGGCAAGTTGCAATGATCTCTGTTGGCGCGGATTCACAAGTTGAAATGAAGGAAAAGAAAGATAGAGTAGAAGATGCAATATATGCAACGAAAGCAGCATTGCAAGAAGGTATAATATCTGGAGGAGGAGTTGCATTATTAGATGCGTCCTATGCGATAATACCTGAAAACGATGGTGAGGCTATATTGTTAGAAGCAATAAAAGCGCCTTATGCTGCAATACTAGATAATGCTGCATTAGCGCATAAAGAATCTGGTAAAGTCGGCATAGGTATTGATGTTGTAAATAACTCAGAAGTAAATATGATCGAAGCGGGTATTATTGATCCAGTACTTGTAACTAAAACTGCATTGAAAAATGCTGTTAGTGTAGTTAATACAATATTCTCAGCTAATTGTGTAATAAGTAATGTAAGATTAGAAAATGCAAGCGCTTAGTCATTACGTAATTGTCGAGAAGATAAAAGAGGCTCCGAAGAAAGTAGGAGGTCTTGAATTAACAGAGGATCAAAATAAAGATGTAAGATATTCAAAAGGTAAAATAATATCTGCTGGAAAATTAGCAGAAGGATTAAATCCTAATGATATAGTACATTATGATAAACATCAAGGACATGGTATAGAATTAAATGAAAAACTATATTATGTTTTAAGATTAGGTGATATAGTTTTAGTTGAATGAGACTAACATCACAAGATATTAGAGAATTAAATTTATTAAAGTATTACAGGCTCGTTCGTAAATGGGCCTGTAAAACTTATAATTTAAAAGACGCAGATTTAGAACTTTTAATCTATTTAGATTGCAAAAGTCGTTTTACGCGTAATGAATTTATAGAGGGTGCTTATACATATAGCTGGGATAAAAACCGGTGGGAAAGACTTCGCAGAGAAGGCTGGATAGAAGTATGGCGTCATCGAAACAGAACTACAATCAAATACAGTATATACAAAACCTCATTTAAATCAAGTCAACTTATATCCCGTATATACAGAATTCTATTGGGTGAAGAGGATATTCCAACTTCAGAAAGAAATATATTTTATAATAACCGATCATATACGGATAAAGTTTATAATAAAGCTATAGACAATATGATCAAAGACAAAAACAGATAATCATGCCAAAAGTAGGAAACAAAAAGTTTGCTTATACTAAAAAAGGTAAAGCAGCAGCAAAAGCATACGCTAAAAAGAAAAAAAAGGGAAAAAAGAAAAAGTAATCATGGCTAAAAAATTAAACCGCTAATCAAAAAAAGATTGCTAGAATGGCACCGCCGTTTAATAAAATTACTGGCGCTGATTTTAAGATGCTAAGAAAGAAAAAGAAAAGAAAATAGTTATGCCAAGTAAAAACGCCCCATCAAGGAAAAAATCAAAAGGATATTACGCCAAAGTAAAAAAAGGCAGAGGCACCGGATCTAAAGCTGGTGGAGGTATGACTAAAAAAGGCGTAGCTAAATATAGAAAAGATAATCCAGGAAGTAAACTAAAAACAGCAGTTACTACACCTCCATCTAAATTAAAGAAAGGAAGTAAAGCCTGGAAAAGAAGAAAATCATTTTGTGCTAGATCTCGTAGCTGGAAAAGCGAAAGAGGTAAAGCTGCAAGAAGAAAATGGAACTGTTAATATGAAATCAAGAGGACTAGGAGATACAATACATAAAATTACAACAGCAACCGGTATAAAAACCATAGTAGACAAAGTATCAGAAGGCTTAAATGTTCCATGTGGTTGCGAAGGTAGAAGAAGAGCATTAAATAATTTAGTGCCTTACGATAAAGAATTCAAACTCAACAAAAAGAAATAAAATGGCACACAATTCATTTCACATGGAGCCGGGTAAAAGAGAAGTAAGTAGCCCTGGCCCTTTCAGAAACAATTCGATAAATCCGAATTTAAATCCAACTGGACCAGTATCAAAAAGCATGACGAAAGTAAGCTCTGTTCCTGGACCAAATTTATCTAGAACAATTACTTATAGAGTAGATACATCTCAACCTTTTGGTTCAAGCGGTAGCTCAAAACCACCAAGTGGAAGTCCTGATTTTAATCAAGCATTTAGAAGCGCTAGACAAGGAGGCAAAAGTACTTTTAATTTTAAAGGTAAGTCTTATACTACAGAAGTTGTTTAAGCCAACTAAACCAAAAAATGTTATTAAATCATCTTCAGAAACATTTTCAATTACAACAGCAGGTATTCAAAAACCTAAAATTGATATTAAAGCACCTGTTCTTTTAAAGAAAAAAGTTAATACTATTATCCCCCCAACAACAATAACAAAAAAGTTTAAAAAGAAAAAGACACCTACACCTTTTTTAACTGGTAAATACAAAAGACGTACCGGTAGAACTAGAGTGGGCGACTTTTTAAGAGATATAGGAGATATTAGAATACAGGCTCCAAGAATTAGATTACCAAGAATTAGATTACCAAGACTTGGCGGCTGTGGCGGTGGAAAATGTAACCCAATGGCTAAAAACATATTTGGTAAAAGAAAAATTAGAAGAAGATAATGAGTAAACCAAAAAAGAAATTTGCGGAAACTACCGTGGGTAAACTTTTGTTTGGCGCAGCTCTATAGCAAATCCTGCATTGGGTAATGTTTTAAAAGGCGTTACATCACCTGCGGAAGCAATTGCTGCTATCGGTAAATCTGATGCAAGCAGCGATGATAAAATAAAATTACAACAGCTAATATACGAGCAGCAAAATAAAGAAATGGAAGCTATAACAACAAGATGGCAGGCGGACGCTTCATCTGATTCATGGCTTTCAAAGAATGTACGCCCCTAGTTTTAGTGTGGTGTATTGTAGTATTTTCTTTTGCTGGCATACTTGATAGCGTAGAATCTATACCGTTTAACATTGGAGTTACATGGAACGACACATTTGAAAAAGTTATGATGGCTGTTGTTCTAGCATATTTCGGTGGGCGTAGTGGAGAAAAGGTTACAAGTATATTTAAAAAATAAATTAAGATGCCTAGATTAACCACTTTTCCAAATGATAGTGAAATAACCGATAATGATAAATTATTAGGAACCGACGTAAGTGGTGAAACTAAAAATTTTAAAATGTTAGATGTAGCTGCTTATGTTAAGTCAAAAGATCATTTTACGCATAATCAGCAAAACGCAGATACAACTTGGACAATAGCACATAATTTAAATAAATTCCCTAGTGTTAGTATAAAATTTTCAAGCAGTGATAATGTTTATACTAATGTCGGCGCACTTGGCGGAGTAACATATACCGACGCAAACAATTTAACAATAACTCTCGCGGCTGCCGAAAGCGGTTACGCATACTTAAACTAAAAAAAATGGCAATACCTATTTTAAATCACTTAGATCTAAGAAGTTCAGGGGAGCTGCGAAATGCTTTACTCCACAAAACAACAGAAGCTTCTGCGTCTAATGTGGAAGCAAAAGTTATTTACGACACAGGAGTAAATAAGATTAAATTTTATGATGGCTCTGCATGGCAAACATTAGGGACATCAGACGCAACTGGAGACATCGAAGGTGTAACAGCTGGCGTTGGTTTATCAGGTGGTGGAACAACAGGAACAGTTTCTTTAGCAATTGATTTATCAGAATTTTCAGCAGTAACACCTGCAAGTGGAGATTCTTTTCTTACTTTAGACTCTGACGGATCAACAGAACAATTAACTACTGTATCTGCATTACAATCATACATGCAGAGTAACTTAACATTTACAACTAATACAAATACTCAATTATCACAAGAACAAGTTGAAGATTTTGTAGGTGGTATGTTAGATGGTACTGAAACTGGTATTACAGTAACTTATGATGATACTGACGGTAATATTGATTTTGTAGTATCTGATACAACTGTAGCTGGTGATTCTGGATCAACTGGAATAACACCTGGTGATACACTTACAATTGCTGGTGGTACTAATGTTACAACCGCAATGTCAGGTGATACATTAACTATTACAGCAACGGACACAAACACACAATTAAGTACTGAGCAAGTACAGGATATAGTTGGTGCGATGTTTACTGGTAACACAGAAACAAGAATTGCAGCTACTTATCAAGATGGCGATGGGACTATTGATTTAGTTGTTACTGATATGACAGCTAATGATAATGATGATGTATCTAACGCAAATTTATTAACTGCTTTAGCTAACTTAGAGTCAACAAGTGGCGCTGCAAATGAAAATATAGTAATTGGTACTGATAGTGGTGATACAATAGTAATAACTGGTAACCTACAAGTTTCAGGTACGACTACAACGGTAAATTCCACAACAGTAGATCTTAATGATCATAACATAAGACTTGATAGTGGTAACAGTACAGCAGCTGTTGTTAACGGCGCTGGTATTACACTTGAAGGTGGTACAGGTAGTGATGCAACATTTACATATAATACAACTGGCCCTAAGTTTGAATTAAAACTTGGATCAAGTTATGAAGATTTACAAGTTGATCAATTAATTGCCGCTTCATTAGATATATCTGGAAACGTTGATGTTGACGGAACTTTAGAAGCTGATGCAATTACAATTAACGGAACTGCAACGGGCGCATTAGCATTATTAGATAGTGTAGCTGCGGCACAAATTGATTCTAACGCGGTAACTACTGCAAAGATAAATGCTGATGCTGTAACTGGCGCTAAGATTGCTGATGATGCTGTCGATTCAGAGCATATTGCTGCTGGAGCTGTTGATTTAGAGCATATGTCTGCAAACTCTGTAGATTCAGATCAGTATGTAGATGGATCTATCGATAACATACATTTATCTGGTTCAATTGCTAATGCTAAACTTGCTAATAGTTCGATAACTATTAATGGATCAGCAATATCATTAGGAGGTTCAGTAACTACACCAAATACTCAATTATCTATAGCCTCAGCTTCTGAAGTACAAACAGGAACTAACAATACTAAAGCTGTTAGTCCTGATTCATTAGCCGCTAAATCTGTACATGCTACAATTGATGTATCTAATTCAACTTTCATATCAAATTTATTTGCTGAAATTACACATAATTTAAACACTGAAGATGTTATTGTTCAATTATTTGATTCAAGCACAAAAGAAACTGTTTATGCTGATGTTGCTAGAACAGATGCTTCTGGTGCTACTTCAAATGATGAAATTAAAATTAGCTTTGCCGCGGCACCTTCAAATGACATAGAAGTTATGATTACTTCAATTAAAGGATCGACTGCTGGAACTGTAGCTTATTCATAATAACAATTAAAATACGGCGGTGCGAAAGCACCGTCAGTATTTATTTAAATATATTTATATGGCATTATTTTCTTTAGATATAACACAACCGTTAGTTGCAATTACACATTCAAGTAATACGCATACTATAGATTTTGATGCACACGGTAACAACTATAGTATCGCTGCACAAAACGCTACTAATACAATTGCATTTAGTAATTTAGATGCAAGTAAGATTGGTAAAGCAGGTACTATTGTTATAACTAACCCAGGAACTGTTGGTTCATTAGGTTGGGCTGAATTACCAGCTACAGCTTATACACCAGGAGGTTCAACAATATCTTTCAATACAACTGCAAGTAAACTTGCTGTATTAACATATTTTATTGCAGCGGCAGATAAAGTACTAGTAAACTATGTAGGAGACTTTGGTGGTTATCCTCAACCATAAAACATAATTAGATGAAGTGGATATGGTCAAGAATAGATTTTTGGAACACTGCTACAACAAGATCTACAAGCAAGAATACAAGTAAGTCGACTAATACAACTAGATCGACTAATACTACATTTGCTACATCTAGATCTACTACTACAACATTTAGCACGTCTAAATCTACCACAACTACATTTAATACAACAAGAAGCACTACTACAACTTTCAACACAAGTACATCAACAGTAACTACATTTAATACAAGTACAGCTACTACAAGAAGTACTACAACTACTTTTAGCACATCAAGAAGTACTACGACTACTTTTAATACATCTACAGCTACTGTTACTACATTCAATACTAGTACTGCAACTTCAAGGTCTACAACAACAACATTCTCAACGACTAGATCTACAACAACGACATTTAATACTAGCACAAACACTATTACTGTATATAATACTACAACAGCAACTAGTAAATCTACAACGACCACGTTTTCTACATCTAAATCTACTACCACAACATTTAACACAAGTACAAATACAACTACAGCATATACGACCACGTTCGCAACAACTAGATCTACCGCTGAAAGTAGAAGCACAACCACGTTGTATACAACAACAACTACTTTTAATACAAGTACTTCAACCGTTACTCAATATACAACAACTTTTAATACAACTAGAAGTACAACCACAACGTTTTCAACTAGTAGATCAACACAAGAAACTAGAAGCACATCTAAATCTACGACTACCGTATATACAACCACGTTCAATACAAGCAGAAGCACAACAACTACATTTGCTACATCAAGATCGACACAAGAAACTAGAAGTACTTCAAGATCAACAACAACTGCTTATACAAAAACGTTTGCAACTAGTAAAAACACAACGGAAAGCAGAAGCACAACAACAGTATATGTGGTTAGTACAACTTTTAATACCAGTACGTCAACAATAACAACATATACAACTACTTACAATACATCTAGAACAACAACGTTTAATACAAGTACAACAACAATAACCACATATACAACAACGTTTAACACGAGTAAGCCAACTACGACTACATTTAACACGTCTAAAGCAACAACTACAACGTATACAACAAGTATTATAACATCTAGAACAACTACATTTGCTACTAGCAAAGCTACATCTACAACATATGCAACAAGTAGAACAACAACGTATAATACATCTAGAACAACAACGTATAATACGTCTAGAACAACAACGTATAATACAGCTAGAAGTACTTATAGAAGTACTACTGAAACTTCTGCAACAAGTAGAGGTACAAGTAGGGGCACAAGTAGAATAACAACTAAATCAACATCTAGGTCAACGAGTACCGCATCCTCTTTAACATCCTATGGTTCTACAGATTTAAGTAACTTTAATTTTGTGTGTAACGAATTTATTGCAAATACATATTATGGAACAAATGTTTCTAATGGATTGCCACAAACAAGTAGTTTTGTGTATTCAAATTCAAGTGGAAGTTCAGCGTTAAGTGATGGATGGTATGGGGCCACGAATGTTTCAGGCTTTAGTCCGTCGCATAGATATAGAGTTAGTGGTGGCGCTGGGGGCGTAATTTCTCTTGACCAATGTGGTGGAGGTGGTTTTTCGGACAGAAGATTAAAGAAAGATATTAAACTTATAGGTGTATCACCAAAAGGATTAAACATATATTCATTTAAATTTAAAGATGAAAAATATGGTAAAGGTGTATGGCAAGGTGTTATGGCTGATGAAATAGAACATATTGATGGAGCTGTAATTAATTTTAATGGATATAAATGGGTTCATTATACAATGAAAGAAATTGATGTAGAATTTAAACAAATTTAATTATGAGTACTTATTTTAATGAAAACCAAATAGCAGCGCATGATGGAACAAATTTCGTTATAGAAAAAGTTACTAAGCATAGTAGTGCAACGGAAACTTATACGGTTTCTCGATATAAGAAAAAAAACGATGTTATATTTATAAAATTTAATATAGCGAAAGAAGCAGAAATATATGTAGGGGATTGTGATACATGCGGATGGGATTTAACAAAAGCACAATATGATAATGCGACGTGGGGCGACATACTTTATTTAGGTTTACATTTAGGTGTAACACCAGATTATATTTATAATAATAAATCTATAAATTCAATTGATGTTGTGGAAGGTAATTCAGAATTAGTTAATTATGTTGATTGGATTAATAGTAATATAAATGTTATAAATCATAATCCTTGGACTTATACACCATCAAAAACATATGATATTATTATATGTGATTTATGGGCTGAACCAGATGATATAACACAAGATAATAAAACAAATTTACTTAATAACTATAATAGCCATTTAAAAACTGGCGGTAAAATAATTATACCCATATCGGGTGAAACAATAAATTAATGGTACCAAATACTACTACTACGTATAATACTACGTACTCAACGGCTTATACCACTAATTATACAACAACGTTTAATACAAGTACAGCTACTGTAACTGTATTTAACACAACGTATAATACTAGTAGAACAACTACGTACAATACAAGTAGACAACTACGTACAATACGTCTAGAACGACGACATTTAATACTAGTAGAAATACAACTACCACATTTAATACTAGTAGAACAACGACATATACAAGTTATTTTAATACTAGTAAATCAACCACAACCACTTTTGCTACCAGTAGAAGTACAACTACTACATTCGCGACTAGTAGAACGACAACTAAAAACACGACAACTACATTTGCTACCAGTAGAACAACAACATATAACACTAGTAGAAGTACGACTAGAAGTACTACGACTACTTTTGCAACATCTAGGAATACTACTAAGTCAAGAACTACCACTACTGTATATACGACATCAACAACGTTTAATACAAGTACGATAACATCAAAAAGTACTACGACTACTTTTAATACAACTTATGCGACAACAACGACGTTTAATACAAGTACTGCTACTACAACCACATTTAATACTAGCACTGTAACATCAAAAAGTACAACAACAACGTTTAATACAACTTATGCAACGACTACAGTATTTAATACTAGTACAGCTACGGTTACAACTTTTAGTACAAGTAAGTTAACAACTAAGTCTACAACTACAACTTTTGCAACTTCTAAATCTACAGCAGAGTCAAGAAGTACAACAACTTTATATACTACGACAACAACCTTTAATACTAGTACAATAACAAGCAAAAGTACCACTACTACGTTTGCGACTACAAGGTCAACAACAACTACGTTTAACACCAGCAGATCAACGACTACAACATTTGGAACAACAGTACCAACAAGTATTAGTACGTCTACAACTTTTTCAACAACTAGAGCCACGACTACTACCTTTAATACGTCCACAGCCACAACAACGACGTTTAACACTACTGTGTCAACAACTAGATCAACGACAACGACGTTTTCAACAAGCAAGTTGACAACAACAACTTTTAATACGTCTACTGCTACAATAACAACGTTTAATACAACTGTTAGTACATCTAAAAATACAACTACGGCTTACAATACTAGTAAGAGCACAACAACAACGTTTAGTACTTCAAAAGCGACTACAACAACATATAACACATCTACGAGCACAACAACAGCATTTAATACGTCAACAAGCACAACAACAACGTTTAGTACAACAACAACTTATACTACGTCGTTCAATACAACAGTACAAACACAAACAACTTGGTATAGCCCATCAACGGTTGCACATCAACCAGGTTCAACGGTGCATCATCCAAGAAGTTAGTATTGAATAAAAGCATGTAATTAATATAATATGTTAAATTAAATCAAATTTTATGGAAATGTTCAATAAAAAGGAGCTAGATAGTAGAATAGGTCCTTTGAAAAAATCTAAGTCGTTATATGACCTTGAAGCAGTCGAAGGTTATGTAATTAGAAAATGTGGCGAATATGGTTTAGAACACAGCTATGATGTAATGGCTGAAGAGATGCCTTATTTTAAAACAATAGCGTATACTGAATACGCGGGTTGCTTTTATTTACAGCCATTAAATTATAAAATAAGAAACGAACAAATGATTGACGCTTATACTGATAAGACAGAAATTGTTGATTATGCTTCTTGGCTTATAAACAGAATTGTAGATAAAAAAGCTAATAAATATGAAGATAGAGCGGACACGTATGACAAATATCCGCCTAAGGATTATTTAGTAGTATTACCTGGATCTAATAAAGTACGTGAAAATGTATGTTTAAATAGATTAAAACATATAAAAAGATTGCACGGTGATAATGTTTATTTTAAACCACATCCAATTACAACACATCAGATTATTGGTGAGTTGAAAGATTTTTTTGGTGAGGAAAATATTTTACCAAGACATATAGACATGTATCACTATTTACAAAAAGCTAAAGGTGTATATACAACACATATAAGTGAAAGCTGTATATACGGAATAGTTACAGGAAAGAAAACAGAACCTATCGATGTATGGAATAACATACAAAGAGGTTCATTCTATTGTATTAATAATCATTTATTAACACATCAAAAAGATGCAAAAGAGTATATTAATAAAACTTTTTCAAGTTATAAGTCAGGTATTATAAATCCTGAAGTTGATAAAAACTGGAAAGAGAAAGTTGATAAATATATGGATTACATCTTTAACAAAAGAGAAACTTATAAAAACTGGTTTCTCGCAGATAAATAAAATTAAATTAAATAATTATGGGAAAAACTTATAAGAAAAAAGCACCAGTTGCTAAAGAGATAACAAAAGAAGAATTACAAGTATTACAAGACTTTGTACAAAAAATTAATAATGGCACTACACAAGTTGGTAATTTAGAAGCACAAAAACACCAAGTTTTACATGCTTTAACTATGGTTCAAGCAGATTTGAAAGATTTTCAAGTTGGCTTAAAAGAAAAATATGGTGAAGCTAATATTGATATTAGAACTGGAAAAATAGAATATAATTTAGAAAAATAAAATAAAATGTCTCTAGTAAGAAAAATTAGTATTGGACGAGACTATAAAAACGATGCCATGCACTACTCCGTAGGGCAAGAAGTATATGGCGGGCACACTATATGCAATATAATTGAAGAACAAGATAAGTTTTCAGTATTTATTAAAAAAGGTAAAGAAGTTTTACCGTGGAAAGATTTTAATAAAAATATGGCAATAGCTGTTGAATATAACTTAGAATATTAATGCAAAGTTTATTTAATTTTATAGTTAAGCCTAAAAATAAAAGATACGACAATACAAAACAAATCGGTGATAAAGAGCTGATATTAAATTCAGAAATATCTGATCATCGATATGTTAGTCGTGTAGGAATAGTTTTAGCTGTACCTAAATTACAATCTACTGAAATAAAAGTTGGTGACGAAGTTATAGTGCATCATAATGTTTTTAGAAGATGGTATAATGCAAAAGGTGAAGAAAAAAATAGTAAAGGTTATTGGGAAGATAATAAATATTTTGTAAATCAAGACCAGCTGTTTTTATATAAAAGAAATAATGAATGGAATGCGCCTAAGGACTATTGCTTTCTTAAACCAATCAAATCAAATAATGTTTTAGAAAAAGAAATACCATTTCGTGGTATTGTTAAATATTCAAGCAAACACCTTGAAAATATTAATGTTGGTGATTTAGTTGGTTTTGCTCCAGGCGGTAAATATGAATTTATTGTTGATGGTGAAAGATTATATAGAGTATTAACTAA
>FUIF01002874.1_pt1 | contig 17511 bp, 25 predicted proteins | sample 1003461 | NCBI WGS metagenome assembly FUIF01 (sample SAMEA80401918, study PRJEB19352) | marine metagenome | reverse complement strand
TTTCCAATACTTGTAGCCATAGTTGCCGAAACTGCAGCAATACGAGTTTCTAATGTTGCAGATGTAGTAGCACTAGCCGCAGCCTTTGCGATAGTGTCAACTGATGCAATTGCATCTAGATTAGTTTTTGTCAAACCAGAAACTGCAGCTATACGTGTTTCTAAAGCAGCCGAAGTTCCTGCACTTGCAACACCTACAACATTAATGGTTGCGCTTGTAGTAGTTTCAGTAACTGTAGTTCCATTTTCTACTAAGGCAATATTTGTACCTGCTTTCAACTCTGTCATTGTACCAGAGCCGCCACCAGCAGCTATAGAAACAAATGTAAAGTTACTGCTGCCATCTGTTTGCAAAACTTGACCATTTGTACCATCACTAATATTAAGTTCTGTAAGCGAAGTTGGAATCAGTGCCGATACATTAGCAATGCTTGTTGCTAGTGTTGCAGACAATGCAGCCAGTTGTGTAGTTGTTGCTACACCAGACGTAGCAATTACACGGCTTGCATTAATATTAATACCCGTGCCTGCAGTATATTCTAATGAGTCACTAAATTTAGCAAAGGTAATATTTGTTGTTCCAAAAGTAATTGTTCCTTGTGTATTACAAACATATGCATCACCAGCGCCTGTATCGCCCTCATTAACAAAGAAATAAGAGCCTTCATCTAGGGTATCAGGAGAGCCATCTCCAGAACTGTCTGCATCATCTGAGCGTGTTAAAATCCAGTTAGTTGATGCAGAGCCAACATTAGTAACAACATAGACACCATTGTGGGCTTGGTTTGATTGTTGTCTAACAAGAACACGGTCACTAGTGCTTAGAGTAATTCCGTCAATAGATAAAGCTGCCTGAGTTCCTGAGTTTGTTAAAGTAGCTCCAACACCTGCCGTGCCATTGTCATACGTAGCGGTAAGAGCCGAAGGTGTTTCAACACGTACAGCATCGTGAAGGTGAATACCTGCCGCCGTCAAATTATCTACATATTGTTTTGTAGCTGCGCCAAGGTCTGCTGTTGGGTCTGCATTAAGTGTTAATGCTCCTGTTAGCGTCCCACCTGACAGCGGCAAATGATTTGAAATACTAGTTGCCATTGTGGCCGACAGTGTTGCAATGCTAGTAGCCATAGTGGCTGACAATGTTGCAATCTGTGTCTGAAGATTAGCTGAAGTAGATGCACTGGCCTTAGTCTCTGCTAATACAGATACTGCATTAATCCTTGTTTCAAGATTTGCTGAAGTGGATGCGCTGGCTTTTGTTTCAGCCAATACTGATACTGCATTAATGCGAGTCTCTAAATTAGCTGATGTAGAAGCACTGGCTTTAGTTTCTGCAAGAACCGATACATCATTGATGCGTGTATTAACCGATGTAATAGCTGCACTATTTACAGCAATCGCAGAAGCATTTGCTGCAACTGACGTATTAGTGCTTGACAAGCTTGCTGAAACTGTGTTAATATGGCTTTCCAAAGCCGCAGAGGTTGATACTAGATTAGCCGATACAGAATTGATTCTTGTTTCTAAATTAGCAGATGTAGATGCACTTGCTTTAGTATCAGCTAAAACTGATACAGCATTAATACGTGTTTCAAGATTTGCAGACGTAGAAGCACTGGCTTTAGTATCAGCCAATACTGATACCGCATTGATGCGAGTCTCTAAATTAGCAGATGTGGATGCACTTGCCTTTGTTTCCGCAAGAACAGACACCGCATTAATTCTTGTATTAACTGAGGTAATAGCCGCACTATTAACTGCAATAGAAGAGGCATTGGCAGTAATAGATGTTTGATTAATTCCAATATTAACAGCATTCAAACTTGTTTGTACATCAACTGCAGATACTGTAGCAGATACACTATTAATCTGTGTTTGTAGTGTAGCAGATGTATTTGCGATGGATGTAGCAATCTGCGCTCTTAGAATAGCCTGCACAGAAGCAGCAATAGCAGACGTAACAACTTGGTCACCATCTATGGTAATATTTGTACCAGCATTAATTGTTCCTGCACTTACTATCCCTACACGCAGACTACTTACACTTACATCTTGGAATGTAAGAGTTTCTGCAGTCAGTGTATCTGTTGTAATATTTGTTGCGCTAAGTGTTGAAACACCTATCTCAGAAGCATTAATTGTATCAGGCTGAAATGTACCGATAACAGTCATGTTACCGTTAACACTTACATTACCTGAAAAAGCTGCTTCTGTTTGAGAAAGTTTTAAGGATGTGCTTTTGCCGCCACCATCTTGAACAACACGGAGAGTTCCATCTACCCCGCTATTAGAGGCGCTTGAATTAATCTGCAACAAATCCTTATAGGTATTTGCAATCTTTTTACCTGTTAAGTCTGTCATCTATACTGTGTTCCAATTTATATCTACAAGCTCCCACTGATAAATAGTGGTGTGTCTTTGAGTTGCGTCTTCCCAGCTTATGTTCCTATCAATGTTCGGGTCAGGTCTTGCATTCATTACAAAGTTGCTTCTGTCCCTCATATCAGGAGTTTTGTTTTGTGGGTGTATTACCCTGTCATATGCTCCGTCCCAATCATCTGGCATACCCACAGGCCAAAGCTGTTCTTTCGAAGCTTGCTGCGAGAATAAGAAAAACCGCATATGTCACACTCTGCTTTAACATACTTTCCTTTTGCCATCTAATCACTTGGTAGCCACGCCGACACAGGAACTGCCGAAACAAGTGCTGGTCTTAGTGGTCTAGCATCCCTTATATTTTCGTTGTCAGAAACATCTGCAATTTTATTCTGCGGATGATTCTTTAGGTCGTATTGCCCTTCAAAATCCATAGAGCATACCATCATGCCATAGCTATTTTTCTTTAGTGTTTTTAAGGGATAACGAAATCCACAGATGTCGCAAAGCCCCAGTGAGCGTGTAGCCATTATACATAACCTAGACGAGGCTTGAGGTACAAGCTTGCACGCTCTTTATCTTCCTCTTGCGCTCGTAACAACCTTTCTTCGTACTCTGCTTTTAACATTTGGATTCTGCCCATGTCTACACCAGGGCGTTTCATGGACATAAAGTATGCCGTACCTGCAGTAAGGCAGGGATAGAAACGGCGTGAGATGTCAGCAGTCTGAGAAGACCGTGACACATCTTGGAAATATTTAACAGTCTCAAACTTAACTTGGTCTGTACTGTTTTCAGGAATCGGCCACAAATACACAACAGGATTATCCCGCTCTCTACGTACTGCATATTGTGTTGGCCGACCTGTTTGACCCTTGCGTGGAATCTTGAGATACTCTTCCATGCTAATTCGTTCTAGTTGTAGGTCAATGTTGTCTCTGTTAACAACTGCCTCAATAACATCAATGTTATGTGCATCAAGACTATAGGCTGTGACACTTGTTGTCACGGTCACCGCCGTGGTGTTAATTGTCCAAAGTTGGATACCACGGTTTTGCCAATCTTGTAGAAGCAAGTTAATAGAACGGCGTGCAGAGCGAGGCTCTTCACCAAGAGTTACCTCCCCACCAATCATTTCCATTGCTTCTTGGATTACTTCATCAATATCCATTGAGAAGCTATATGTTCCTGATGTTGCCATTATGCTTTTCTCCTACGTTTGGTGCGACCAGCACAGTGAGCCTTTTGACTGAAGCCTCTTGGACTTTTACAGTTGATAGACTTTTTGCGCTTTGCAGACCACCTCCTTTTCTTAGAACCAGGCTTACTTACTTGCTGGCTGGTCGCTGACCTACTTATCGCCATTGTCTTTAAGTTTTTTTTCTGTTCTTGCGACCAAGACCGAAAGTCTGTTTTTGACTTTTAGGAGGACGCTTTTTACTGCCAGACTTACCTGCCCAAAAGACTTTATTAGCCCAGTAAGCAGCTGAAGTCTTGCCTTTAGCAATGTTCTTTCCATGCCTTGCTTTAAAGTTTTTACGAGCTTCTGGGCTGTAGTTGTGACCCATTCCTTGAGCGCCAAACCGAATAACTTTAACTTTTCCATTGTCTCCCCTTACGGCCACTACGGCTTTTTACTTGGATGATTGGGAGTTCTCTTAGGTTTGTTTAAACCAGAGAGTCCCAATTTCTTTAATTTATTTTTTTCTGAAGTTGTTAATGCCATTAGTACAAACGGTTATGTGGTGCGCCGCCTTTTTTATTTTTCAGTTTACCACCTGCAGCATAACCTTTGCTTTTCATCTTACCGCCGCCCATTTTGCCAACAGGTTTAATTAAACTATCTGGAACTTTGCGGCCATATTTTTTATAAACCTCAATAAGTTTTTTATTTCTAGCCGCAGGTTTTAATGCCATCCGTTTAATTCTTTGGATTTCATCTGGAAAAGCTATATCAGAAAGACCCTCACGCATTAGTGCGCCTTTTCCTCTTCTTTTCGCCTCATCCATACGTTTTATTTTTTCTTTGCTAGGCGGTTTTGCTCTAACTTTTTTACCTGCTTTGCTTTTTGGTCCTTTTAATGTCAGACTTTAAGCCCTTCTTTAATATACTCATAGCCATTTTGATTCTCCTAATATAATCTATTATGTCCTGAAATCTTACCGCCTTTTGCTGCCTTACGATACTTAGCAGTTTTCTTTGCTATAGTTTTAGGCTGCTTAACGAATTGCTTTCCTTGTTTGCTTCCTTTTCTTTTTGCTCTCGATGTAGCCGCATACTCTGCTGGGGTGAGTGCCTTAATAGCCGCCTCTGGTAAATACCTTTCGCCAGTTTCGCTCGACTTCTTGCCACTCTTAGTTCTCCAATTTTGACTTGTCCAGTCTTTTAGAGACTTTTGTGATTTTTTTAAACCACCCTTTCGAGTCCTTCGATTGTATCCAGGTTTTCCTATTTTCATATATCATACTACGATTTGTAGCCCCCACCTTTTTCTTTGTAACGCTTTGCCAGCATTTGAGCTTTTCTTGCTGACCACTGACCAGGTTTTCCGCCTTTTCCACCCGCCTTAATACTTTCAAATAATCTTTTACGCATACCAGGCTTTGTGTAGTTGCCTGCCTCGTTGACACGGCTACCTTTCTTTTTAGAAACAGAACGACCTGCTTCGCTCATAGCAATAGCTACCGCTTGGCTTTGACCATAACCCTCATCCATTAGCTTACTAATGTTCTTGCTAATAGTCTTATCACTTGTTCCTTTATACAAAGGCATTAGCGTTTCCTTGCCTTACCAAACCCTGACCAGTTGCACGAGCGCAAACTCCACCACCATGTTTTTTCTTAGTCATGGTTGAGCCACCTGTTCGGTCTGCGTTAATAATTTTAAAGTCTTTGTCATTAATAACGCCATCGTTATTCATGTCAATCTTTTTTTGCTTTTCGGTTAACTTACCCCCAGTTTTCCTTTTGCTTGTTTTTGTTCCTCTAAGAGTTTTTGTAAGAACATTTTCTATTTGACCATATACATCAGGAGTAAATACTGGTCCACCAAGTGGCTTAACAGGTTTTTTTATACGGCGTTTTCGCCCCATCGCTTTTTTCTTTTCAATTTTACTAGGCATTACTTCATTGCCTTTCCGTAACCACGTGTAGCGCAGCCCACACCTTTAGGAGTGCGTGACATTTTACCACCAGCTTTGTAACCCTTACTTTTCATTTTGCCTTTAGTTTTTAGTTTTCCGCCTTTTTCAAAGTAACTACGCATCATTTCTTTATTTTGAAATCCCATAGACTCAAGCATCTCTTTGCGTTCTTTTGCTGACATTCCTTTTAATATTCTATCCATAAGAGCTTCTTGTCTTACTTTTTTCTTTGGTGCGGCTTTTTTAGCAGCTTTCTTTGCGCCAGTTTTTGCCAAAGCTCCACCGACTTGTTTCTTAGTGGTTTTCATTTTGTTCTCCTCTACTTTTTTAGATACAGCTTTTGCATTTTCTCTTGCACGTTTTTGGGCAGCTGCTTTAGTCATACCCTCTGGTATAATACTTTCTCTTAAAATAAGATAATCTGAATATTTTGATTTCTTTCCGTCTTTAACTTTTTGCCTTTCTGCTCGTTTTGCAGGGGCTAAAAGATTTCTAAACTCATCTTCCTGTCGGTCTACAGCAGACATTGTTCTTACATCTTGTTTTCCAGCCTTACTTCCTTCAATAGTTACGCCTCGCTTTCCCGCTTGCTTTTTAACTTCTTGTTTTACCTCTGGAGCTTTTGCTGCCTGTCCTGCACGGCGAACACGTTCAGCTGCCTTTAATCTTTCAGCCCTAGCTTTTTCCCTAGCCTGATTTCTCATCTGCGTAAATTTCTTTAGCAGACATTGGTTTTTTTCTTTTGCTTCTTGCAGCAATTGCCCTTGATGAAATAGATGTCATTTTCTTACCTTTCCGCCACCACGTAGAGCAGCACCCATACCACGTTGAATGCCACCACCTGCTTTACGACCTTCATACATTTTAATCATATCATCTACAGTCATAGGTGCTTGGTCTTGTCCACGTAGGAGTCTATTGGCTTGACTTCTTTCGTAATCAAACAGAGGGTCACGGGCAGAACCACGTTGTGAACGGCGGCGACCAACATCTTCAACACCCCCTGCACGTGCTTCACGAGACATGCGTGCTTCAAATGATTCGTCAGATTCACGACCTTGAGTAAGTTTTTTTGCCCTCCGTTCTGTCTTTAGGCTTTGTTGCGGCCTTAATTCTTTCACGGCGACTACGGGGTGTCTTACCCTCAAGCTCTGCTTTCATTTCTGCATCAAGCTTTGCTTGGGTTTTTTTATCTTTAACAGTCTTGGGTTTAGGTCTTGGACCTTGAACTTCTTTTAAAGACTTTCTTTTTTCTTCAGATTTTTTTAAACGCAGCCTCTGCTTTTTGCTGGCGTGTTTTTTTAGTTGCTTTACGAGCGCCTTCTGCACCCGCTGAAGATTTTGCAATCTCGCTTTGTTTTTTACCTGTTGCTTTAGCTTCAGATTTTAACTTTGCTGCCTGCTCTTTTTGCTTTTTAACTTTAGCTGCCATACGTCTTGCTTCTTGAGCAACAGCACGCTTACCAAATTTTTCTTCGGCTTTAGCTTTTTACCTGCTCTTAATAGCTTGCGAATGTCTTCTGCTTTAATTGGTGCTGGCATTATTGTGTACCCCCTAGTGTATTTTCACCCGCAACAGAACCAGGTGCTTGCATGTCATCACGGCGTGTTCTGCGTGCTTGATTTCGTAATGCTTCAATTGCATTTTGATAACGCTGCTCATAGTAATTACTTACTGAGAAGTTTTTCATAAAGTCTCCTGCTTCTACCATACAGCCATAAAACAAAGCATCATAACAGAAGTCAGAAAAATAGTTATTCGGGTTAGCGCTGGTTAATGTAGTGGGTCGAGCGACATATGTATCTCTCCACCATAAGTAGCACTTGCAGTAGGAGCAACGATAACGTTAGTGTCTGTTCTTTTTGCATAATACTTTGGCGTTCCTGTGCTGGCGCTTACAGGCCAGTAGTCATATATAAACTCGTCTGTTCTTTGTAATAAATTAATTTTTGTTCCACTGTCTTCAATCCGAATGTTTTTAACATATCGTGTTCCTGTAGGAAGAGTTAGTTGATTCTTGCCTGCAGATACAACAATGCTTGTTATGGTAACAAGACCATAATCATCCAAAGTTTTTACCAACCGTTCTTCAACACGGTTAACCATCTTTGGAATGGCCGACACAAATTCGCCGCCATCATTTTCAGATGCTTCGATAATGTCAGTAACAAGGTAAGTATAATTAGCCATAGTAAATAGTCGTAGAGATGGTAGTGGCTGCAGATACAATAACCTTACCTGCCATGCGAATACCATTGTCTGCGAAGTCCTGATAAGTGTCGCCGTTTACTTGAAACTTGATTCGTCCACCGTTGGTGTTACCAAACGGGTCAACAGACGTACCAGTAATAACTACAATACCCGTGCCTACGCAATTAACGCTGCGAACACGAGTATCAGTAACAGTCACACTGGTAAGCGAATCTACGAATGTACCAGTTCCAGAAACAAATGCGCTTCTAATATTAGTCATTGGTTACTCCTATAAAAATGTCAATAGCTATATTATACTAAAAAAGGGGGTGAGATACAAGTCCCACCCCCTTCAAAGGTCAGCTAATAGGTGTTTTAATTAAGCACCTTGCTTCCGAAGAAACCACGCCAGTCACTGAAACCAAACGCATAACGCTCACGAGCTTTAAAGCGCAGGTTACCAGTGTCGAAGTCAGGCTCCATTTTAGTCTGAAGCGGTGAACGTACGAACATTTTCGCACCATTCGGCACATCAGTCTTAATGAAGTAACCATTCGTGTCCGTGAAACGGCGGTTCACGTAGAAGCCATTCGGGACAAGACCTTGATTGCGAATGCTGTTAATGTCGTTGACATTGGTAGCAGAGTTAGCAATCGTGGTTGACAGCGGCGAGTTCAGAATCTGGTCTGCAGTGAAGGCCAGGTCTGACGGGATGTGCAGGCTTTCAGCTTGCGCACCAATCAAAATGCCACGGTCATCTTTAGTTTTAGAAATAGCAATCAATGCAGTTTCCAAAGCGGCTTCTGAAAGGTCAGAAGCGGCCAGAAGGTTGCTTTGGTCGCCATTGCCAATTGTCGGGTGGTCAGAGGCAAAGAAAGATTTACCATCACCACCTGCAAAGGATGCGTTAAAGCCATTGTTGAAAACATCAGCAGCTTTAACTTGTTTAGTGTTCGCCATAGCACGAGCCAAACCTTTGGCACGCAGTTTAGCGAATGTGTCATAGAGGTTGTCCTCCATAGCTTCTTCCGTAACGGCGAAGCAAGAGCGATTGTCTCATGCGTATAGCGTGAGGTGTAGCTTTCTTGGGCATCGTCATAAGATACGGCAGCGCCTTCACCTTTAACAGGTGCAGTTCCGAAGCCAGTGAAGAGAACTTCTTCTTCAAATGCACGGTCTGAATTTTCAGTGTCAAACAACGGTGCATGTTCGTCAGCAACTTCCCCATACTCAAGGCCGAATACGGCGTTAAGACCAGGGAGTAGCTCTTTTGCAATACTTGCTCTATTAATAGCCATTATTATTTATCTCCCTTAGTTGGTTGTGGTCACAACGGCTGAAGTTACAACATTCTGATAATCGGTAGCGTCATAGTTAAATGCAACTTCCAATTTGGTGAATGCGTCACCAGCGGCGTTTCCAGGCTCATCTACAATACCGATAACACGGAAAAGACCATTTGTGGCTTTACCAGTACCGCCAGCAGAAGTAGTAGCAACAATGCTAGACTGACCTGTAAAGGTAGAGCCTGCAGCAATGGCACTAGCTTCTACGTTACGACCAACGATGCCAGCAGCAATCGTTACGTCTGTAGAAATAATATAAGTTTGATTCGGGTTGTCGTTTACCAAACCAACGATGTCTGAAGCAGACACGCCAGAATAGTAGTTTTTAAATTTTTGTTCCCCGTCCTCTACATAACGGCAACCTTGGAAAGTACCAACGGGTACTTCGGTAGTCGTTACGCACGGTGTAAGCGTACCAGAAGCAATACGCACAGGCGTACCTGTGTACATTGCCGTAGCGCCTGAAGCAATAGGATATTCATTCAGGCCGTTACTATTTGGTGCAGCACCACGAACACGGGAAGGCTGAAGTCCAGTTACTTTAGTAGCAGACATATTTTTCTCCTTCAGTGTTTAAATTCTGTAACCAGACTTCGCTACCCTTTTAATCAAAAGAAGGTGTGCGACCCTTGGTTACATTGGTTCTACTTTGATTTTGAATCGGCATTCTACGGTCTGATGAGTTTTCAAGCTGTGCATTGACAGCATCAACCATCTCTGCGGATGCGTTTTCAAAATGTCGTTGTCGAGCTTCTGCACGTTTAATTGGCAACTTAGCAAGCGCCAAATCTCCTCGACATACAGTGCCTTTATAGCGACCTTCCTCTCTAATTGCAGAGGTGTGCGCTAGTTCAGGTACTTCTTCAAGAGAAACGAACTCCCAGCCTTCGGCCATTCTTTTCCCAACATTTGTATAATCGTCACCACCTTTTAGGGTTGTACGTATCCAACGAAGTTTCATTCCTTGGTCTTCAAACCTTGCGGTTACTGATTCGGGAATATCCAAAAGATTCGGTTCACGATATTCAAAGTCTTCGGCTTCTCTTGTTTCCAGTTCACGACTCTGGGTGCTACGTGTGGTATTTCGTGCCATAAGTGTATATCCTTTCGCAACTATCGGTTAATGGTAGTATACTCGCCTTCGCCTGCCTTTTCGACTTTTAGCTTTTCGGCTGCATACTGTTCAAGTGATATGCCCCATTTTTCTGCAAGGCGTACATCTTCTTGTGAGAGCTTTACCTTTTTACTTGATGAAGGTGCTGGAGTGTGCGAAGCTCCTGCGACCACTTGAGCAGGTGTTGACGTTTCCTGCGCTACGGGGTTTTCGGTTGCCACTTCTTCGGTGACTTGTCCAAACTTTTTTGGAAATTGTTCTGCCATGCGGCGGTCAATTTCTTCGTAATAATCATCGTCAGCTGGGTCAAACCCTTCTTCCTGAACCTGAGTATCAATCTCTAGAGCAACTGCAGTCATTACACGGTCATTGTTAAACCAGTCATTTGCTGCTGCCCAATCTGTTGCTTTGCGCTGTGCCTCTGACACATTGGCAGTCTGGGCTTGTTGTTGCTCCTCAAATGTTTGAGGTTCAAAAGAGTCGGCCTGCTGGCGAAACTCTGTCAGCCTATAGTTATCTTGCTGGGCAGTATTAAGAGATTCTTGTGCCTTCAAGATATTATCGGCATCGCCGCTTTCTACGGCTTGACGGTACGCAGCACGAGCAAGCTCTAACGTTCCGTCACTTGACGCTCGTTAGATTCAACATTATTATTTAAGAGATTTTTATATTCTTCTTCTCTCTGTTGAAGCTTGGTTTGCATTTCCTTCTGTTGTGCTAGAAGGTTTTCAATTTCAGCTTCACGTTCTTTTTTCTGTTTTACCAGTTGTCGAATGCGTTTTTGAGCGCCAGATGTTTCTACACCCTTTGTTTCTTTTTCTTGCTCTTCTTCAATTGTAGGGGTAGTTTCTTCTTGGGGTGCTTCGGCTTCTACTTTTGCTTCAGGCTCTTGCGGCTCTTCAGCTTTGGTTTCTACTTCTGCTTCGGGGGCTTCTACTTCTGCGGCTTCTTGCCCTTCGATTTCAAATTCCACCTTTTCTTGTTCAGGGGGTGAGCCTGGTTCGATGGTAGACCATTCAGTCTCTGCCATAGTATTTTCTCCTGTTTAACGTCTGCGGCGAAATAGACGAATAACGCCGATACATAATATTATATAGTATGATTGTTTAATTCACAAGAGTGACTGTGAATTTTTTTAATTGCTTAGATTAAATGTAGGGTCTAAGTCTTTTGCATCTTCGACTACCATCTTGATGTCATCATCAAACAATAGCAAAAGATTTACGCCCTTGTAAAAGAACTTGCTTCCTGTATGTTTTCCGTAACACACAAAGTCACCTTCTTTACACCAAGGACCATTGGCAAACTTCTCGTCTTGATAAGCTAGGTCGCCAACTTTTAAAACACGACCAACTGTTGTAAGGTAAGCCATGTCCGATTTGGTTGAGTCAGGCAAAAGGATACCACCCTTAGTTGCTGACTTAACTGATACTGGACGTACAAGGATATGGTATCCAGGGATTGCTGGCAGCGGATTTGGGTCTGCAATATCCTCGTCTGTAATCCATTCATCGTTTTTCAAAGCACTAGATGCAGCTTGCATATTTACTCCTCTTCGATATATTTATTCAGATAATCTTTGATAAGACCTACGGCCTTTTCTAAACCAGCGATTGTTCCCACTGATTCACAGTATCTAGAATAATCCGAAGCGGCTCCATACGCAAGCGAATTTTTTATAGATTCAATTTCTTTTTGTATCTCTTTTACTAACTCTTCGTAAAGCACTAATTGTTACCCTCTGACTTCATTACCTGTTCCAATAGTTTAGCAGAAACTTTTGCCGACTCCAAGTCATTTTGTTCTTGGGCTTTTAACAGGTCAGCCAATACGTCCATTGCTTTCAATGCACGCTTATGGTCACGGTCTTCCTGTTTCTGGTAGGCTTTCATTTGTTCCTGCGCTCCTTGGGACTGGGTATCCAGAACAAGTTTTTGTTCTTTCAAGTCAAGGTCACGATTTTTAAGTGCGGCATCTGCTTGCGCTTTAGCAATCTGTGCAGCAGTTTTGTTTTGCTCTACTTGAAGTTTCTGCGCTTCAATTTGCAGCATCTGTTGTTCAGGTGTCATCGGACCTTGTGCAGCTGCTATGTTTGCTTGCAGAATCTGCTGTGCGGCCTGCGCCTGAACCATTCCAACAGCTTGTGGGTCAAGTGCGATTTGTCCCATAACCTGTGGGTTTTGTAATGACTGTTGATACAAGCCATCCATTTGTTCTTGATACTTGACAAGCATATGCTCAGATATATTTGCTTGTAATGCTGCGCCAAGTTTTGCAAATGCAGGATTGCGTTGATTCATTGGGTCTTGCAAGTAAGCAGTCTTGACCGCAATGTGTGCATCATGGTTTTGTCCTGTAAATGCTTTGATAGGTTTGCCATCGGCAGCGGCCATAATATCTGACACAGGGTCAAGCGGCACTGCTTCTTTTTTAAATGGCATAAGTTTTTCTACATCAGGCACATTAGCCGTAGTTAGCAACAATCTATTGATTGCTTCCATGTCGAACATTCCTGGTTCTGACTGAGCAGCAATTTGCTGTACCATTTGAACAAGCATCATGCGCTGTGCATTAGACGGAATGTTCGGGTCAGATACTGGAATAATATCTACACGACCATCAAAGTCTGACTTAAATACTTTCTCGCTTACACCTGGAAGGTCATACGGATATTCATTAGGCAGATACTCATGGTCAATTCGTGCCAATACTTTGAACTCGTCACCCTGTGCTTGTGCAGTCTCTTGTGAATAGCAGAGAAGAACTTGCTTGAGGCTTCGAGCAATGCCATTGTTGTGCCAACTGGACCATAGCCACCGCTATCTGCGATAACTTGCTCCGTGCTGTCGGCAAACTTCTGACCTGCCCCTGTCACAAAGGACAGCATGTTGAACAAAGTTTGTGAAGGTTCTTTGAACGGCAACGGAATAATAGACTTAGACAAGTCCATGCCTGTTGCTTCTACTTCTTTAAATTCCCCAGGCGCAATAGGGTCGTTGTCACCAACCATACGCACGCCCTTAGCTTTGAAGCCACCAGGGAGGTTAGCGAACTGACCAGCATCAAGCAGGCTGCGCATAGCAGCGGTAGCAGACATAGTAAGGTTACCAAGGAAGTGAATAAGACCCAGACCATAGAAACCGAAGCCTGGTACATAGCGGTAATGAGTGAAGTGCATTTTCTTAACATACTTGTCATCTCCTTCTGACCAGTTACGGCGAATCGAAAGCACCTGACCCGATTGCTGTTCTACAGTTACAATATACGGGCAGGCAGTTTTGCCGCTGTGCATCTTATCTTCTTCAAGTTCTAGATAGCAGTGCTGTTCCAGCAACACATACTGCGGGTCATTATCTCCTGCAGGCGACAGGCCAAGAACTGTGTCCATCTTTTCTGCCATGCCTGACAAAGTAGGAACACCTGCATCAGGAAGTTCCATGTCGGCATACATGCCTGCTTCTATCTGGCGAGATAAATCGACAGGGCTGCGGTAAATAACATGAGTGTAACGGTCTGCTCTGCGAAGGTCAGACGCATAGTAAGACACATAAAACTGGTCAATAGGTACAAACTCACTAACGGGTCTGTCAAGACTTGAATCATAATAAATCTTCTTAACAGCAGAACCAATCAGCGGCAGATGAAACAGCATACGCTCAAACTCATCGAAGTATTCAGGCATCTGAGTAGTTACCTGATAGTTCATAAAGTTCTGCACACGATTAGCTTGCTGTTGCCTTTCTAATGTTGCATCACCAAGAACCTGTGCTTTGACTGGTCCTTTGGCAGGAAACAATTCTTGTGAAGCTTTGGATTGGAACTTAACTGCCGACTCAATCAACAGTGGATGAACAGCAGTAGCTGCACCTTCAAATGGTTCAGTTGTATCTTCTAGCTTCAGGCCAAGTAGGTCAAAGCCACGCTCAAACATTGATTCCCATTCTGCACGAGAATCTTTGTCTGCTTCAAACTTGTCAATAACTGTGCTGCCAATCTCTTCAAGCTTATCTTCGTCCAAGATGTCTACAAGGTTCTCGTAGAATCCTGAGTTCATATTAACCTCTACTTCGATTGACTCTGCTGACCCTTCAAGGTCTACAGTAATCTCACCTGTCTCTGGGTCTAACTCAAAGGTTGCTTCCGTTTCGGAGGGTTGCTGCATTTCCATGCGAATAACATTATCACCCTCTGGGCGTTGCTCATAAGGATTTCTCTCTGTTGCCATTTGTATTCCTATTTATTAGTTAGAATAAATTCGTCATATCGCTGTTCTGCACAGCGTGTATATTGTGGTGTTCCTTCTTTATGACCAAACTTTGTACATAGCTTGAGAGCATTGCTCAAAGCTGCTTGCTGTAGGTCTAGCTCTCTTTTTATCTTGGCTGCTGCAAACATTGGTGTGCAGGCCGATAAAAACAGAAACTGTTAGTATGACCAAAAGAACCACTAAACTCTTAGTTCTAATATCCATACGGCATATTATACCACTAAGTTCTCCAGTATCCAACCCTCTTAGTTCGTCTTGGGTTATAATCGTCTTCCCAGCTAGGGTCTTCATTGTGTGACACATGCCAGCTGTCCCGCATATAGTGGATAGCCATAGTCATTGCGTCCACTTGGTCATCATGTGCGCCATTGGGAAAGGCTAGACATTCATCGAATAAATCCTTCGCCCACTCCTTGCCCTGCGGGATGTAGACACGACCCGACTCCATAAGAGGCGTAGCGGCATAGACACGTGAAACCTTGTCCCTGTCAGGAAGGTAGTCCAGAACAGGTAGTCCAGCGAGGCGCATATCCTGAAGCAGCGATTGACCAGAAGCCTTCTTCTCAATGATACACACATCTGGTCTGTGCTTTTGGTAAAGATGTTGCGCCGTTCTGCGAAGGTCAGGATATTCGAAGCGCTCTTTAACATTGCCGAGAAGGATGAGATTGGGAACGACATATTCACCTCCATATTCATCTTGCTCGACTTGGTGAAAGATGCCCCAGGTTTGGATGACACTATAGTCTGCCGTTTTCTTAGTAGAGAAGGCCGTGTCATACGTTTGAATGATAAACTCGCAGTGCGGCGGGTCTTCGTACTCCCACCACTGAAACCAATTCTTTTTGATAATCCCACCTTCGTCTGGCGATGGGTTTTGCATGTATAGCGCATCCCAGTATCTACTCCCGTTACTTGCTCGTATCTCTTGTTCGTCCAGCTTCAATACTTCATCTGGCTTCCACTCTGGAAAGTATGATGTACCTTCGGGCAAACCCAATAAGTCTGCTGCAGTTTCGTCTAGCCATGCAGGAATGCTAATTACTTCCCACGGCTCTGTGGTAAACTCTGACTCCTGCTTGAGCAGCCAGCCACACAGGTCATCAAAGTGATAGCGTGTGTTAATAATAATAATGCTGCCATTCGGCATTAGGCGGGTACGTAGACCAGAAGGCCACCACTCCTTAATGTATCTGCGGCCTGAGTCGCTGAAGCTGTCTTCTTCAGACATAACGTCATCCAGCAAGGCCAGATGCGCACCACGACCTGCAATCTGTGACCGCACACCCGCAGCATAGTACGAGCCATTGTGGTTTGTTTTCCATTTACCTGCTGCCTTAACGTCTGACCGCAGGGACACACCCTTGAACACACGCTGGAAGTCTTCTGTATTTACAATGTCCCTGACGCTACGGCCAAAGTCACTGGCAAGCTGGTCACTGTGTGACACAGACATAATCTCATGGTTTGGCTCACGGCCAATATACCATGCAGGAAATATCTTGCTAGTAATAAGCGACTTGCTTGAGCGTGGCGGCAGAAAAACCATAAGTCTTTTTATCTCACCATCGGCTACCTTCTGCAATCTGTCACACAATAGCTCGATATGCCTGCCCATGTGAAAGTCAGTTACTAGGGTCGGAGCTACTCTGCGTACAAATGTAAGGAAATCTTCCTTTGATTTTTCCTGAATATATTTATCTAGTGCTTTATCTAGTGCCTGATGGTCTAGATAGCCACCAGATTCTACTACATCTTGTATTTCTTCTAATTCCATATTGCTTTTCTGCAGTCAGTGTTGCATATTTGCACTATTGCAAACTGTTTGAATCCATGCTATACTATCTTTACTTTAAAGTTCGGAGGTAAATATATAGGAGGATAGTCTATATAGATTTGTGCAGCCCCGCTAGGTAGTTCTGGACAACTACTGCTATTATACTTCGTACATCTTTTTTACACAAGCACAATCAGCCAACTCCAGAAGCCCCCGCCCGTGGGGTTTTTTTGTGCCTGATGAAGTATCCTGGTAATTTTGGTCAGTATATTTCAGGGGTATATTATATATATGTATGCGGCTGCGTTTTTGCGGGTGGGTGTCACGCAAGACTTCCCCAGATTTCAGCCGATTCTGCCAAAGAATCCTTTCCTGTTGCAAATTTACCACATATTCTATGTGATTTTATGAAGAACTTACCAGATTTCACACAGAGTGTGACTATTATGCCACAACAGGAGCTACCCACGCACATTATGCGAACATACCCCACCCCCACATGATGTATATTAAATCCTTGATTTAATTATACATTTCCTACACATTACACACATCATGAGAAGCAGCTTGACCTTATTAGTAGTATCACTTATTATGAGTTCTTACGAATAATAAGATGATACACTTAACACCACTTTGACGAGGTATTTGATTGAAACCGATTTACACAATTTTCCTGAGCATTGCAATCGCATTGCTTGCAATCGTGACCGCAATCACTGGCACGTTAGGCGTGTGGCAAGGCTTTGGCCTTGTGTGCTTGAGCGTCACAATGATGTGGGGCAGCTTTGCAGTTTGGCATATCCAAATCATGCGAGGTGATGCTTGACACGTTAGTAGTATCACTGTATGTAAGTTCTTACGAACATACAGATGATACACTTAGGGTGGTTATTTGCTTGGTCAGCGGAGTGTCTCCTCACATTTCCGTTAACAGCTTCGCTGACCAAACATGTAATCACCCAACCTAAAACGGAGTTTTACAATGAGAACGTATATCTACAACGTAGTTGACCTGACTGATGAGTATGGTGGCGATGAAGCTATGGTGTATTCCATAGCTACGACCACTACATGGTGTCTGTATGGGGCGACTACGACACTGCAAGAGCAGTGGCTGAAGATTTGGAAAGCGGCTTTGCCGTAGCTTAAAACGGAGTTTTACAATGTCTGAGAACTTTTACTGCAAATTTGATATCTACTCTGTAGATGACCCACGCAACCCAGAGGACACCCGTCATGTGATGAGTGTCACTGCTTCCAGCGAAGCTGATTGGCTGATGTGGGACAATGCC
>FUIF01012677.1_pt1 | contig 17532 bp, 18 predicted proteins | sample 1003461 | NCBI WGS metagenome assembly FUIF01 (sample SAMEA80401918, study PRJEB19352) | marine metagenome | reverse complement strand
GCATTTGTTGTAAGAGGCTGAGAACCAGAACTAGTATGCGCTGTGTTCACAATAAAAATATTATTAGTGCTAGTATCTTTAACTAAATCTCTTGCGTTATATGCAGTGCCAGTTGCCCAGTTGCCTCTGTTTGTACCTATCTCTTGGGCGATTGATAAGTTGCCAGATGCGTCAAAACTAAATAGTTTGTTTGCCCGGTCTGTAGCAGATACCGTAAACTCTGAGTTAGATATGACGTTTGTCCGTGAACCCTTGATAGTACGGCTAAGTTCTTCCTCGTGTTTTTGTGACATAAACACTAGTTTGTCTAAAGCTTCTTCTAGGCTTTCTGCTGGAAAAGGATCGTTAGCAACTAGGTCTAAACCTTGCGTAAGCGGTTGCGCGCGTAAAATGACTACAGTAACACCGCTTGCCGGGGCAGAACCAAACACCACATTACCGCCACTAGCCGACCCTACGCCTGTAACTGTATAGTGCGTTGTTATCGTTTTGACAGTTTCTGTTCCATCAGCTGCGCGCAAGATAACTGTAAGATCATCTTGATCGAATATCTTAAAACTATAAGCAAACGTAGTGAGCGATCCATTACCGCTGTAGCTTACTTTACTTGTACTGCTGCTTACTGTCATAGCAATTCCTTACCTTGCTGCCCTAATACCATAATTTAAACCAATTGTGTAGTCTTTCATTCAATCGCCGCTGAATAACGTGGCGCTCTTGTTGGCGCTGTATCACCCGGACCCCACCAGTATTTTTGTCCAAAATCTCTACGATACTTTGTTTCTGCCCTACGAAACTTAGACCGCGCTTTTGGATCTGTCATAAGCTGTAGCTGATCCCATACTTTGCGCTCTAACGCTAACCTTGCATACCACAAAGAAGATCCCGGCAAGTATCTTTGCGTGAACTTAACTAGCTCTCCAGCTGCGTTTGTATCTTGACCAGTAGCAGCTTGATACAAATTATGTATTGTAAGTTTTTGCAAATCTGATCCAAAACTAAAACAGGACCAGCTATCGTTTCTCCTAAACTTGCGTCAAATCTATTTGTGCCGGAAAAAAGAAAATCTCCAAAGATACCTAAACCACCACCTTGCATAAATGCAGCAAACCAAAACTTTGCAGTTTCTTCGCTGTCACCAAACATATCTCGCGGATCTCGCCCTTTAGATATTTCTTTAAGTTGCATAGCTAAAGCACCCATCATTGTAGTAGAGATAAGTAAGTTAGCGTAATAACCGCCTTTGCTTGATGTTTTATCTAACGTCAGACCTCGCATTAGGTGTGTGTTTACAACAGTAACGCCAAAGTTTTTGTACATGGCAACTGACCGCAACGTTTCACCAGTAAATGTACCCGGTTGTGTTTCACCTGTTAAAAAAGTACGACCACGAATAGAGTTAGATGGTACAGCAAAGTTTGTTTCAGTATTAATCATTTCTAAATACCGGGTAGCTACACTTTCTATTGTAGGCGCGTCTAAATCAGTGCGTTCCATAATATCAGTAGGGCGAATAAACTTTGCGCTTTTTTCGTCATACGGAGTTGTTGCACGTATAATATCCCATTCCGATTGGTTAATGTTGTAACGCTGCAAAGTGTCTTTAAAGTTTTTTCTAAATCTTTAAAACTTCTTCCAGCCATACGAGCAACGGAACCTTGGAACTCCATGCCAAACGCCCAACGTCCAGCGGTAGTAAAAGGAGATAAAAAAGAAGCGCGCATTACAAAGTCTGACACACGCCTTGTTATTTCTGGCCCAGACATATCACCTACATAACGCATTTGCCCGGCAGCTAAACTTGTCCAGCCTTCTGCAATTAAGCCACTGCTTATTGCTAACTCACCTTTTTGTTTAGCGTTCAATGGATTAACAAACTCTAAATATTGTTGCAAAGTTCTTGTTTGGCTTAATCCGCTAAATTGTCTAGCTAGTCTTTGAAAATTTATATCTGTAATAGCTGCTAAAGACGTTGCCCCTAACTGTGCCGACTGTATTACTTGACGCAAACCAGCAAACGTAGAAGCAACCACTCCATTTATAGGCGCATTATTTCTACCTGTAACAGCTTTATACATTTCATCAATTTTTTTGTTTGCTCTAACAGCCGCGTTTTCTGCTTTTAAATCAATATCACCAGATATACCTTTTACTTTTGCTTTTTGGGTTAGCGTTTGTTTAAGAAAACTTGTAGTAGCATCTGGATTAGGACCAAGTATTCCATCATTGCAATGTCACGCGACATATTTTTCGTGTGAGCAATCATTGTATCGTACACGTTTGGATCACCAAATTCATTTTGGTATTTCATCCAACTATCAGCATTTTTAAAAATTAAAAACCTGTGATCTTGCCGGGCATTTGCTAAAGATTTTCCACGCCCTCCAAGTACCTTTTTTAAGTTTATTAAATCCTTCTGCAATAATACTATCATAAACATCATTTAGCGCTATTTCTAATTGAAGATCATTAAGTGGTAATCCTGTTGTCTGATCTAGCATTTCTGTTTTATTTAGTAACGGCGCAATTTTTTGTTTTCCATTGTTCACGCCCAGCTTTTGCTATAGAAAACCTATTATGCGTCTGAGGAATCCATAATTTTTTTTCTTGCAATATTAGCACCAGCGCGATTAGCTCTTTTACGCAACATTTCGGATGTTTGTGTCCAAGCTTGTGCAAACTCTTTTGCGCTTACATCACCTGTATTTTCTCCAAAAATTTCTCTTGTAATATTTTTTAATTTTGCTTTGCTACGTACATTACCTATTATATTACGGCGAAACGTACCAAGTATTTTATTCATGTTTGCAAACGCAAAGCCTGTAATCGCTTCTTCCCTTTGCACCACACTAGAAAAATTTGACATTCCATCTTGCTCAAATAAAGCAAGTGCGGCTGCGTTAGGATCTTGCTGGCCCAACCTGTTTTTATAGCTGTCTAAGTTTTTTGTTATTTCTTGCCATGTACGCATCTGCATTATTTTTTGACGCTTGCTGTGCATCTTTTTGTTTTTAATTGCATTAAACGCATCTTTGCCAGCTTCTGCTTCGGCAGCTGTTTCACTCATTTTTCCCTTGTGAAACTCTAACTGTTGCTCGTACACTTCACGCACTTGATCCGCTTGATCTCTTGTAATCTCGTTTCCGTTTCTAGATCATCAATACACTTTTTAAAACTCATAACGGACACCTTGATATTGCATCAACCATTGCATCATCTTGATCTATTTCATCAAGAAGCTGCCTAGCTGTTACTGCGTTAATTTTAAAGTCACCAGTAAGATCATCAATTTCATCCAAACTTTCTAATGGAAATTTTTCATCTAACAAGCTTTCGCTAATAGTAGGTGTGTCTAGCTCCTCAAAGCTTTCAGAGATCTCTCCAACAGTAGTTGGCCTAGCGGTCCGTCTAACTTCCGGGCCGCTTTCAACTCCACCTCTTCTAAGTCTAATACTCGTGTCTTTGAGGAGTTCCCCGGTTTCTGTGAGGACTTCATGGTATCCGTCTTGAGGTCCGTTGTTGTCGATCCTGTAATAGCCATCTGCTATACCTTTCTGTTGCACTGCATTAAAAGTTTTGCTTGGGTTTTCACCTACTTTTACTACATATTTTGGGTTTACTAAGCGACCTTTTGATGCAAAGCGTTGCAACATACGCTGCATTGCGTTGTCAAAAGATACCGCCATATCGACTACTTCTATACTATAGCCCTTTTGTTTAATCATAGAAATAGCGTCTTGTATACTTTCTGCTTTGCCGCCTACTTTTGGCAACACAATATTATCACCTTCTTCTAACAAAGTTCTAAGCAAAAGGTTTGACATTAAAGAACTTTCTTCATGGATTGCATTTGCACCGATACCACCTTCGTATTCTGGCAATAGCCTCTTTGCTTCATCTGCATCGACAATAGACGCACCCATTTTGCGCGCTATAGGATTAGCAAACGTACTTTTTCCGGCAGCTGGTGGCCCAAGTATAATTACTGCTTTCTTTTCTTTTCTAATAGCATTAGCTGGTAAATCTATCTTATCATCTATCCAGCCTAGACTGCGCGCTGTTTTAACCATATCGCGCATAGCATCGTCAAAAGTACCGTTGTTACTACCGTCAACAATGTACTGTCGTTGATTAAACCAATTTGACATACTTTCTACATCGTTTTCATCTTTTGGAAAGCCCGGCATTTTATTCGTTTCGGGCCTAGTTTCCATATCTTCAACGGCTCTTACAATGTAAGGATGTCGTATTAAAGTTTCATTATTAGGATTATTTTTAAGTTGCCGCTGAAAATCTAATTTGTATTCATCAAGTATTTCATTAACATCTAGATCTTGACGCAACCCGGCATCTAATATTCTAGCTTGTTCCTCTGCACCTTCGCTAAAGAGACTGTCGAATTTGTCTAGCTCAATTTCCTCTGCATCTGTTCGTATCTGAGGGATTTCTTCTGGAGCATCGAAAGAGCGTCCAGCATCGCTAATTTCTGCGCGGTCAAACTCGCCATCTGAAATTGCTCGTCGGACATCCTCGACAAAGCTTGTTGTAGAGCGGTTGTAGTTCCCGGTTTCTTTTGCTTGCCTTGCTGCTGCTGTAAGAGCTTCTGAGAGGTTGCCCTTCCTGTTTGCTTGGCTTTGGAGGAGCGAGATCGCTTTGCCATCGTTTGTTGCCCTTCTTTTGTTTGCTTCGTTTGCTAGTTTGTTACCTTCATCTTCCAGCCTGTCTGCATTTTTAATTAAATTCTGGAAAGAGTTTTTATCTTTGCGTAGTGTTTTTTGCGCCCGGTCTAAAACTCTTGCGCGCTCGGCAAACAAGCTTTGCGTTAATACTTCTTCACCAAATAAGTTTTCTTGCGTTTCGCTAACAAGTTCTGTTTCGCGTACCTGACGCACTATAGCCTCTGCTTGAAACTCATTAGATGGTTCTGTTTTTGACAATACATCTAACGCTGCTTTTTGCATTGAAGCATCATCTGACATTAGCCTACCAACAATAGCTGCGTAGTTTGGCGCAACTATTTCGTTTTTAACCATGCCCCACGCATCATCTGACAACTGTGACAAGTCTCTAGCCTGTCGAACAAATGCAGATTTTGGCGGTAGCTCAGTAATTCTATCCGGGTTTATGCGTAGTATCTTTGCTGCATCTATAACAGTGCCAGTACCTTCAGCTATATTTTTAAGTGCAGCGATAACAGTTGCTTCATCTGGCGTAATGCCATCTTTCTCACGCAACCTAAAACCTACCATACGCACATCTTGCTTAGGATCTTGGTCCATAATACGCTTGGCTAAACCTAGCCGCTGGTGTCCATCTGCTACGAACAAACGACCATCAGCGTATTCATACACTGTAATCATTCCAGCTTTTATTGGATCAAACTCTGTTACACCTTCTAACCTATCGGTAACACCGTATATGTCACCACCTTCTTTAAACTGAAATGTCTTGGCATCTACATCAATATCGCGTGGATTAAACTCTTCAACTACTCCACCTATATTGTTAGCTTGGTTTATATTTTCTGGTATTGTTACTTGCGCTTCAGTATTGTCTGAAAGCTTTGGCATTTCACCATCGTTAATAGCAACCGTTGCTTCTCTTAATCTGGATTGATGTTCTAGCTCTCCGGCAGCTGTTTTTTGTAATGGATTGCTTTCACCTATAGATTGTGTCGCTTCCTCTAATATTTCAGCTGCTTGCTGAATATCTGTTTTCTTTCCCCGGCTTAAAACTTGTGCGCCTTTTTTCGCTTGCTCTACTGTAAGCCCTATAGTTTTGCCACCGATTTTTAAACCAATAGGAAACGCTCCACCAATTACAGCAGCACCACCAACGTTAGTTACAAAATCTTCCCAAGTGTATTCTAATCCTAAACTTTCATACCAATCTTTTACACCGGGTTGCTGTATTGCCTCGACACTAGCATTAGTAATCGCCTCTCCAAACACAATACCTAAAAAACCTTTACCAAGCCTAGCAGCTGGTATTGCCATAAACGATTGGTTAATAGGATCTTCAGCGCCCGAACCTAAAAAACCTAGCAGCCTGCCGCTTGCCGCACCAATACCCGGCGATCTCTCCGTTAGTTCAGCTAGTTCGCCTTGCTCAGAAAAATATTTATTTCTTGCTTCTTGACGCCAAATATCATCACGCCCTGTATCTAATACAGTGTTGACTATGTTTTCTGGCAAAACATCTTGGTTTTGTTTAACATATTTTTCTATTTGTTTTATTTCAAAATCGTAGCGTTGTGGTCCGTAATATCTTGCTGCTTCACCCGAAACTATTTCAAAAACATTTGGCCTAATGTAATTACCGGGATTTTTAAAAGACATACCAGTTACATCTTGTATTTCTTCAACAATCGGCTCCCATGCGTCTTTTATATAGCGCTCTTCTGATGATCCACTTTGCATTAAGCCAGCATCAAAAGCTTGAGAAAGGTTTTCTAAAAACCCACCTAACGGTTTACTTGCTCTAGGAGCAGAGGCAAACGCCAGTTTATTTACTTCGTTTGGTAAATAGCTAGCCATTAATTATCTTCCGGGTAATCTTTAATTAAATTTAATACGCCTTTAACAACAAACTTATTTACTTTTAAATTGTTTTGTCGTGCGTATTCTTCTATGTCGCCAGACGTAAGGGCTGACAACTCAAGCGCTTCTTGTTTTAAACTTTTGTGTATTTGTAATGCGTAACGCGCTTCCATTTTTAAATAGTCTCGTTCTTCTTTTCCGTCTATTTCTAATTCATCAAATTCATCATCAGTTAAAAGAAATTACCATTAAGTTTTTTTCCACCTGTAGAAACTTTAGAAGGTTTGCCGGAAGTATCAGGACCAATACCAGCTAGATCTAGTATTTTGTTCATTCTTTTTATTTCGCTTTTTGTTTGCCCTACAGTTGTTCTGCCGTAATCACCGATTGTTTTTGATCTTCCGGGTACGGTTTCAAACTGCCGTGAAGATGTAGATCCCGGTAATGGTTTGCTGCTATTATCTACAGGTTCATTTGTAACTTGCGCCGCACCTACCGCACCGCTGCCACCACCCTCTACTTTAACAGCTGGTAGCCTAGACGCTGTTACAAGCTCTTCCATAGTAAACATAATATCGTTGCCATCGTTATCAGTCATAACACCAAAATCGCCAGATCCATACTGACCACGAATAACACCGTAAACAATTTTACCGTTTTCACGACCAAGCGCTTGTAAACTATATCCATCACCATCTTGTATCTGATTGAAAAGCTCTTCATCTATTAAGGTGCTAGTAGCTATTGCGCTAAAATTTTCTCTTGTTATATCTTGTAATGCTTGCTCTACTTCTTCAGATGTTCTATTTGGTGGCAAGATAGTTTGCACATTTAAAACTTTTTGCACACCACCAGCTTTGCCGTTTGTTCCACTTGCAATCTGCACAGCTTCAATCCAAAGATCTTGGTCATATTCCTTTTCAACCCTACGTGATAACACTTCTGCGTAATACGCTAGTGCAACATCTTTAATATTCTTTTTTAAATTTGCATTAAGTTCACCCGGCAACAATTCATACGCTGCGCCAATAACTTCAAACATTGTGCTTTCTGCTTCACGCATATCACCGCCCTCTATCGGCACACCGTTTGCGTTTATTTCTTCTATACCTTTAAATATTACTTCAGCTTGTGGCATAAGCCCATCTTGCATAAGACCAGCAACGTGCATCGTGACAGGCGCTTGCCCAGATAGTTGCTCAAGCACAGACCCGGCGTGTCTGCCAAAAATTTGGTTCACAGTAGTAATAGCTCGCATTTTTTCTAAAGCCGTACCTTTGTTTAAACTTGGAGCATATTCAGCTACTTCTGTTGGCGTAAGAAATTTTATAGGACCATCAATTTCGTAATGACCGTGTATCGCAATCGCATCGTTTATTCTTTTAGAAATCCCGGTGTTGTCAATACCACCTGTAAAGTTAGAACTTTGTATTGCTTGTGGAGATAAATCTATTGGAGTTATATCTACAGACCCTACCGTAGACGCATAACCTACAGGATCAGATTTAAGTTGTTTCTCCATGTTTGCTTTGAAGCCGCGCAAAAACTCTAGACCTAGACTTGCCTGACCTTCTGTAAGATCTGGCCTTTCTAAGCTTTTTATTAAATCATCTATCCCTTTAGCGTTACTTACACCTTTTACAGCTTGGGAAAGATTGTTTAAAAAACTTAAATCAGCAAGACCTTGTGTAAGTTGCGCTTGATCTGCTTCTTCTAAAAACGGCATAGTCTGTTGTGCTAAAGCTTGTAACTGATCTATTGCGCCATCAGGTAACGACAAACCTTTTTGTATTGAAGAAGTGTAATCAGTTACTGTGGACATAGCTTCTTTGCCAGCCTGTATATTTACCCTTTCAAGTTTCTTTTGTTCAGCTGATGGAGCATCAAAAAACGCTGCACCAGCGCCAAGACTTTGCAATAGTTTCGCCGCATCATTCATCGGCAACATCTCAAGCAAACCAATCTGCAAACGCCCGGCTTGACTATTCGCTAGCACACTTTCTCTACCGTCTGCTCTTTCTTCATCTGGCCTACTTTGCAATTGCTGTAACTCATTTAGAGTAAGTCGTAACTCCTCTAGATCTTGTACAGGTGTGCCGCTGCTGTTGAGCGCTGCACGTATGTTGCCAAGAATACCATTGTACAAAGCATTGTACTCTTGCTGCTTTAATGCACCGGGATTGCCTAAACCTAGCTGTGCAAGCCTAACAGAGTTAATGCCAAAGTTATTTGCGTGAAGTTTTGCTTCGTTTAGTTCTTTAGCGTTTGCAATGTTTTGGGAAAACTGCACCGCTGCATCGGCTCTTGTTTTCTGCGTAGCTGCATCAAGCTTTGTATCTATCGTACCGCGTAAGCTATACCTATAGGTTAGCTCCATCTGATTAAAACGATCAGTTAATATACGTTGACTTTCTCTATCCTTTACACCGTCGAGCAAATCTTCTCTAGCTGTTTTACTAGCTAGCGCCCACTGACCTTCTTCTTCTTTACCACCCTCATTGAAAACTGAAGAAAGTTCTCCCGGCTCAACTCTTGATAGTCTGCGCGCGTCCTCTCGCAACGTTTCTTCACCAGCGAGTAACTTTTGATTTATCTGCGCTTCCCTAGCAGCTTTGTATCGCGTAGCAGCAAACTCACCAAGCTGGCTGGTGGCAGCTTTAAACACACCAGCTTTAGCTTCTGCCTCTCTAATAAACGGTGCAGCACTTGCTCTTGCTCTAAAACTACGGCCCGGCGCTTCGCTTGTGGGTGTGCTACCAGCACGATAGATAGGTATACGCATTAATATTTACCTTTTTTAAAATTACGCAAAAGCTCTAGTATCGTAACCAATACGCGCAGCAGAACCAAATCCAGCTATTAAGCTTGCTGTACCTTGCGATCTTAATGCAGCAGCTGATGCACCAGCTTCCATACGCGATAACTGCGCTGTTAGTCTTGTATCTTCTTGAGCATCGTTTATCTGCATATTGGTGACGTAGTTATTAAACTTGTCTACAGCAATTTCATAATCGCTTTCTCGCCCACCCTCACGTAAAACTTGCATTGGTGTACCTACAGCAATATCAACACCAGCATAAGCAAACCCGGCTACAGCCTCACCTTGCGTTTTGCGAAACGCCATACGCTTACGTTTGTTAGAAATAAGCACATTATTATTAATAATAGTGCGTTGATTTTCTAGTAGATTAACATCACGCTCAATGATTTTTGCGTTAAACTCACCAACTCTTGCAGTCGCTGCCGCTGCTTTATTTGCAGCTTTCTTGTCTGCTATGCCGCCAAGAACTGACGAACCCATCATTAAAAATGGCAGTGCATCCATTTTGCGTACCTTTCGTAATCTAAACCATCTGGCCCATACTTGTGCATTACACCTTCGCTAGTAAAGCCTAAAAACTTTGCAAGCTTATGTGCATTTGTAAAATCCGACCTGACAACAGCTTGTACTCTTGTCAGTTTCAGTCTTGTTATAGCGGCATCCAACTCACGTTTAACTAAACGTACTGTCTGTATCCGCTTGCCGTTCATTTCTCGCGTAGGCAAAAACCATGCTTCTGCTACACCTTCCCATAAAGGCGCTAGACCTGTAACGGCGTAAACATTGCCTTTGTCTATAAGTGCCAAGCCTCTACCCGGTTGTAAATAAACAGGCATTGCAGAAAGGACTAAACCTAACTGCGAATTGTTTTGCAACGGAACACGATCCGCTACATCTAAAACATGAACTTTACTAAGTGGTCTTGCTATCATTTATCAAAAGTATTCATCCTTGGGTACAGCGCTAATACCGTTAAGGGTAATGGCTGCGTCTGTTGTAAGTATATCCTATCATCATCGTCAAAGCCACCGGGAAACTCCACATCTTTATCACCTGAGAATAAAGGTACAGCAGCATCCATATCCATTGAGCTATCACGGAAAAATATACGATCCATTTCGGAACTATCATTACCTACTTCTACACCCACCGTTTCAAACAATCTTACTGTAATACCGTGTATTCTTTTTGGCTTGCCTTGACTTGTGCCATCAGAAGATCCGCTTTCGATCCGTAGAGTTTGCATATTAGAAGTGTATCCATATCCAATAGCTGCGCTAGTTGCTGAGAAATCAAGTGCTATAGATGCGCTTGATACAGTCTTATTTGCATGACTTGCACCGTTAGCAAGTACAGAAACAGTTTCACCTTCTAAATGGTACAGCGTACTAAAACTACTTACTGCACCACCCGAATAAGATAGCCCACTATCTACAAAAAATGCTGCTGTTGTTGTGCTGCCAAAATCAAAATCCTTCATGCGTTCTACATATCGCCGGGTAACACTATTGATAGTGCGTTTGACAATCATGTATAACTCGTCATTACCTGTATCTGTAGGCAAGGTTGCAATGCTTTCTACTACAGCTTGCCCACCAGAAAAACTACCGCCGATTACGTGTTTATGCCAAGCAACAACTTGCTCTTCACGCCGATACGTTAAACCTACCAACGCACCATCTGAACGAATAGCCCATACAATATTCTCTGGTTCTTGTTGATACGCAAAACTTTCTAAGCCACCTTCAGTAATATGCTCTGCTAACACTGTAAGATCCGGCGCTTGATACCCGGCAGTGTTTACCTCACCAATATACTTAAACTCACGCACCTTCCTGTTGCCGCGTTGCAGAAACAACGTAACATCTGCGACCTGTACAGGCTCTGTATTAGCCGATCCATAGTTAGAATACTTACGAATTTGCGTTGTAGTGGGCGTAATAGGGCCGTCATTTGTAGTTGTAAGCACGTACTCACCGCCGGAAGTACCTATCGTTAGCACTCGCGTAGCTGATAAATACCTAATATTATTTACTTGGTTAGATGCAATAGTGTAAATTAAAGCATCATCTGCATTTGTTCCTGTATGGAAATTGAGATAATCAGCGCTTTTGCTAAACCATATTGTTTGTGGCTGGTTATTAGATGCAGCAAACACTAACCGTTGCTCAAAGAATGTTACAACACTTGGATAATTATCGCTCCCTACCAAAGAAGGAGTGGAGTTTTCGTTTATTGTAGGCGTGGCAAATGTCCAAGCATTGTGGTTTGTACGTGACAAAGTACGAATTGCGTAACTTGGATGCACAAAATACATAACATCAGCACTTTGAGCAAAACGTAAATTAAATATATCAGCCGCTGCGTATGGCGTTGCTACTTCAAATATTTCATCTACTGCACCGCCGGATGTATAAGTCGTAAAATTTGTTGTGTTAATGTTGGTTCCAAACAAATTCTGCAATGTGAATGTGTTTGTTGTAACGCTAGCCACTTTATAATTACGACCATTTAGTTCTGTCATACCGCCGACATTATCTAAAAATATTTCATCGCCGTTGCTGTAGCCATGAGAAGATATTGTTACTACGCCGGGGTTTGCTTTTGTAACAGCTGTAATGTTTTGTGCAGATCCTTTTAAAACCTGAGAACCATTGCGGTACACACGCATTATCTGATCGCCAAAGACAAGTATGTATGTGTCTGTTGTTTTAAATTGAAATGGTATTAGTCTAGTTTTAACACTGCTATCTTTTACAGTGCCAAGATACTGCGTACCCGGCCTACGTGTTACACCACCATGAGGTTGCACTACCATATTAGTTAGATCTGACAAACCAGCCTTGTACTTTTCTAGCGTAATACGCCCTTCTAGGCGTGGCGATATTTCACCAGCTGTAAATGTACTTAATGAAGGTGCGGATCTCGCCATTACATTCTTGCCTCAATGAAGTCATTAGCTTCGATACGTTCTGGCGCACCCTCAGTTGCGTCTTGAAACGTACTTTCTTTTAGTTTTCTATCGTAATCAGCTGCACATAACTGTCTTACAGTAGTAGATCCTGTAATTGCATACGATATTTCATACGCTAATCTAGCCGCTAATGTTTCAATTATCCCGGCATCGTACTGTTGTGGGTCCGTAATCCGGGCAACATACTTGATTTTTGCAGTACCTTCGTCTGTTAACAGCTTACGACCCTCAATAATAAACGCCGGAGTATCGCTATTGCTTCTCATGTTATCATAAGGAAACGTTAGCGTACCATTACTAAACTCTAAAACACGCAAGCAATAAGGATCTGTAGGCAGCGCATATTGTTTACCATAACCATATGTAGGCGCTGTACTCTCTTGTGCTAGCTCTGCCCTACGAATTAAACAATTCCAAGGATGCGATCTAAACACACTATCTCTTACCGCTTCGTATCGCTGGTTTACAATGCGCGCTGGTTTGCTGTTTTCATCTAGCGCAGTAATATTAGATGCACCTAAACTGTTAAGCGCATAGTTAGCAATATCAACGGTACTTGTCATTCTCTATCTCCAATAAAAAAGAGGGGGCGCAAACGCGCCCCACTCTATTAGTCTAGAACGTACTTAACAGTTAGTTCAACAGTACCAGTGCCAGCGCCACCGCCCATTGTAACCGTTACAGGTACACCGTCTTCGTTAGCATCTAACTCTGTGCCGGAGCCTAGAGCTAGTGTAGCGATTACGTCTACCTTTTGCGCTGATGTAGAAGCCGCAGCCGCTTTATAAGCCGCCGCTGCTGCGCTTACCGCTGTACCAGCTGCGTTAGTATGTGCAGCATAGCCAACAGACAAGGTTGTTCCCGAACCCATTGCATCATGTGCAAGCGATCCTTCTAACAATCTTGCGCCATCAGGCATGATAAACATCTCAATAACGTCACCAGACGCTAAAGAAGATGCCTCATAAGTACCATGAGCAACTCTAATTCTGCCGCTCATTTCGTTTGCTTTGTTCATCACGGCTGGTGTAGCTCGTGAATTAGTGCGTTGTGCTGAATAAACAGTAGCCATTAGTCAACCTCCTTATTCGTTACACGCAATTTCTACTACTTTACTTTCTTCCATGCGTGTAGCACCGATAGACTGACAGTAATAGACTTGCGTTGAGTAAGATTTATCAGCACGTTCATCAATACGAGCAGATGGTTCTTTACCAATTGCTAGCTTGATACCGTCACTGGCAAAAGCAATAACCTGACGGTCACTGTTGCTGTCAGTGTTCAAACGATTAGATACGATAAAGTTAAAACCAACAAATGAGTTTAACTCACCTGTAGCCAAAGCCTTAACAGTATTAAAATCACTTGACGTTACGGTTGTATTGTTAAGCAGATCAGAGATTTGCTTTGGCGATACAATTATGTGCCGTGTGATTGATGGATCAACAGAGTTTGCATCTAAGGTTTCTTTTGCACTTAGAAGCTTTGCAATAGTTAACCCGGCGCTGCCATGTGCAATTTTCTGTCCAGCTGGAAGCGCTGTAGAAGTGCTGCCATCTTTACCAGTAGTTGACGTACCGAGAGCCGCAGTGATAATTACATCATCCATTGCTCTACCCATAGCTGCCGCTGCTGCCCTAGAATAAGTAGATGTTGGATCAGCTAGCAAACGTACTTTGTCTGCATCGTCGATCAAATCTGCGTATTCATAGTCTGCCATTGTTACCATCCGTCTGCTGTGTGGTGTTTCCACCAAAGGCGTATCAGCATGGCGTGAAGTTCGTAGAACAGCTGCCGCTGCACCTACTTGGTCGAAAAAAGCTTTTTCACCGTTCACACTTTCCGAGTCTACTGCATCTCGCAGCAACGAACCCATTTGCTGTGATAGCATTTGGATGTTCGCGGAAAACTGTTGAACAAAAGCTGTAGTAATCTGAGTAGACATAAGTCTCTCCTTTACAGTTTAGGTTTAAGTTTGCTGCGCGTGGTTATCCCTTTCGGGGCCAATGCTACTAATTAGGTTAGCTACTCCGCTTGACGCACAAGCTTGACGTTCTGGGCCTTTCGGTTATCCAGTAAAATAAGAACGTAAGTGCAAAGCTTCATCAATATAATTTTTGATGTTCAGCGTGGAATTTATCCCAATAGGGAGATCCTTGTTGAACAACTTCATTATATCGCTGTTTTGCATCTTGCGAACTCATAACCATTTCAGTCGTTTCACCGACTAAATTATCTTCTCCTAGAAGTTCAGCTACTTTTGTAAACGCTCTGACAATCGCCGGGTGATCCCCTAGCAATCTACCGTCTGCCAACTGCACTTCAGAAAAATCTTTAAATCGTTTTCATTCATTACAGTTTGAGAAGCCGACCTTGCCATTTCTAAACGTTGGTCAAAGTGATCTCCAAACTGCTGTCGTAACTCTTGCTCCCCGGAAAAACGCACCTCTTCTGCACGTTGCTCTAAAACTTGCCGACCAGTATTTACTTGATCTGCATACAAACCAGCAATCTCTTTTGCTTGCTGATTAGACAATCCAAGCTCATAAGCTTTGTTTTTAAAAGCATCAAAAGATGTTTCGTCAAATACATCCGTTTGCTCTAGTTCATAATTAGCCGGATCTTGTGGAGCGCCTAACTTTTGATAAACTGCGCGCCATTCATCCGGCGTAGCAGACTGACCGGGTATAACTACCTTATCAGCACCAATCATTCTTTGCGCGCTAATGTGGCTTTTTGCTAGCTCGTTAGCACTTGCAAACTTGTTAATCAAAGGATCTTGCTGGTACGTTTCATCTAACGAACTTAGCCAATTACCTTCACTAACAGGTTGTGCGACTTCTTGTTGTGCAACTGGCTCCTGTACTACAGGCTCCGCTACAACTGCTTCAGCGACTTCTTGAGGTCCAGCATCTTGGGTTATCTCTTCGCTCATTGGGTATTCCTATCCTTACTTTTTCCTTCAGCCAACATACTGACGATCAATAATATTGCTGCGCGTTGGCCTTCTTGGAAAGCTGATTGATGGGGATCGCCAGAAACAAAAGTGGTTGTCTCAAAAGCAAAACGTTTTTTAAGATCACTAAGCACTTGCTCCCCATCCTCCGTATTAAATGTACGGCGATAGGCGAGTTTAATTTGTTCTAATTCTTTCATATTTGTCCACGTTGTTGAGCATCAGAGGCTACCTTTAACGCCGGGGCTAGCTTTTGCGCTTGATCCGCTATAGCCGCCTCTTGCTGCGCTTGTGCTTGTTGTGCTTGCGCCTCTGCCCTTTGTCTGCGTAATTGCTGTACTTCATTCGGACTACGGATAACACGCGCCGGAATACCTGTTGTTTCAACTAGATACTGTACAAGCTTATCATCATCTAGATAATCCATCACTGGCGCTACTTGCTGCATCTGCAACAATACCTCAAAACCACGCAACATTGACTGTAGATCTGTCATTTTCTGCGCTTTTGCTAGCGGTGATACATATTCAATATCTATGTCCTGACCTTGAAGCTCCTCCGGCGCGGTTGGGAGGAGGCCGTTTCGGAGGAGCAATGCAAAGGATCTGGAGATTAGCGGTTGAAGCAACTCCGCTTGCAATCTACCTAGCACCGGGCCAAGCAATCGCATCTTCTCTTCGTTCCTTTGCAACACTTCGGTAGCAGTCATAGACGGTCCATTTGCCATTAGCAGCTGATCTACAAAGAAAGCTTGTCTTATAGCATTACGTCTTTGCTCTTCCATATTCAAACCTAGAGGGTTGTTAGCTCCTATCTGCAACGGCTCTAGTCTATCTCTAGTACCTGTACGGTAAAAATTTAATGCACCCGGAGTTGTCCTAACTGGCAACATAAACCCATCATCAGGAACCATCAGCGGAGGGTCGATCTGTTTTTGAGCAGCCCTAATTGTCGTTTCTGCCATCTTGTTTAGCATTTTAGTATCAGGTAGCGCGTTCATTGCCGGGCTACGTCCATAGGTACTAACACTATCCTTAACAAAACGCGGAACCATAAACGGAAAATCGTCAAATCCACTTTCAGATAACAGCTGTCTTGTATCAGCCGTATAGTAAATAGACGCTACAGGCTTGCTTTTCTTAGCTCTACCTTTGCTTTCTTTACGTGGATGCACCACATGAACAATAGAATGTTCTTTGTACGGCTCACTATCCAAGTCTTTCTTAACTTCTTTTGGTAAGTTTTCCTCACCAAACTGCATAGCAATACTTCGCGCTGTTAATTTAAACTTACGAAATACCGTATCGACGCGACCCTCTGCATCTTCACTGATACAGATCTCCGCTATATGCCGGGATGAAAAACGTAAACCTTCCGGCGAACTCTCTACATAAAAAGCAGCTGTGCCAAATACAACCAAATCATAATACAACTCATGTATCTCTTGTTGAAAGTTAGACCTATGAAAAGCCTGATACATTTGATCTATTGCAACTTCCAACCATTCATTAGCCGCATCGTTTTGTTGTAACGCCGGGTTTCGGTAGCGCATGGAAAACCAAGGTGTGCTTGGGGAAGTAAGCATACCATGTAAACTACTAGCTAATAACTCAACAGCATGGATCGCTGTACCATCAAAAAGCAATTCAGTACGCTTGTCACCTTGCTCTCTTTTCTTGGTAATGTCTGCTTTACGCGGCAACATATAATCTGCTAGCTGCTGCCAGTGACTTTCCCAGTTAGATCTTTGTCTTTGCAGCGTTTTATATCGTCTATCAAGCTGCGCTATCATAGGTGTAACTTGCGCCATTACATTCCTCCATACCCGGACATTAATGTTTTACGCTTCTTACTTTTAGCGCCGCCTTGTGTGCGACCAGCCATACGCTGATTTAAACGCTCAATTGGATCTACCGTAGAGCTTTTCATATTTTTTGCTGGTTGAGAAGATTTCTTACCCATAGCGCCAGCTATATTCTTTGGTCGTTTACCCATCATGCTATTAATCCAGCGCCAGCTAATCCGGGTGTAGGCTTGAGAAGTGTACCAACACCAGTAGTTGCATCACTTAACAACCCTTGTGCAGTCGTAAGTATCGTAGCTTGCCGACCTTTTTCATAAAAATCTATAGCACTATCCTCGCCAACACCTGTACTAACTGCACTAGCAGCCTCTGCTAACTGCGTCCCTGTAGATGCTACACCAGCGCTAGATACTCCGCTATAGTCTGTTGTGTCTACAG